>Ga0265798_10000142_pt1 | contig 135092 bp, 121 predicted proteins | sample P3T30metagenome_FD_192430 | JGI IMG/M metagenome (GOLD analysis project Ga0265798, IMG submission 192430) | Plant litter microbial communities from East Loma Ridge, Irvine, California - P3 T30 | ecosystem: Environmental > Terrestrial > Plant litter > Unclassified | place: USA: California...
ACGCGCGCAAACCACTTCTTGAAACCTGGGCCTTTCATGATGGCTCCGTCTCGATGCCGATACGGATTGGACAGCAAGGCAGCCCGGCAGTTCAGTGCTCATCCACAGCTAACGATGACAGCGCCTTGTCTTTACAGCAAAAAAAACCTTCTCCAATCCGCTCGTCGCGCCGGCAGGCTGCGCTAGAATGCACCTCGCATTTCTGGCAAGAAAGCCATCCTTTCATATAGAGACTCGACGATGCGAACACCTGCTCTGACCCTATCGACCCTGCTCGCGGCGCTGATCGCGCTACCGGCAGCGGCCGCCCTCACGCCGATCACCCTCGACCAGGCCATGTCCAACCCCGACTGGATCGGCACCCCGGTGGAAGCCGCCTGGTGGAGCTGGGACGGCAAGCAGGTGTACTACAAGCAGAAGCGCACCGGCTCGCCCGTGCGCGACACCTGGCTGGCCGCGGCCGGCAAGCCGCGTTTGGTGGCGGACGCCGAACTGGGCAAGATCGACAGCGCCGACGTCACCTATGACCGCGACCACAAGCGCATGCTGGTGCTGCGCAACGGCGACCTGTTCGAGCGCGACCTGAAAAGCGGCGCCCTGACCCAGGTCACGCGCGGCGCCGCGCGCCTGGAAGCGGTGCAGTACACGAGCGACGAGCGCGCCGTGCAGTACCGCATCGGCAGCGACTGGTATGTGTGGGACCGCGCCACCAAGGTGGTCGGCCCGGCCGCCCTGCCGCGCGCCGCCAAGGACCCGAACGCGCCGGAAGACGATGCCTATCGCGCCACCGAACTGCGCCTGATCGGCCACCTGCAGCGTCAGAAAGACGATCGCGACGCCCTGCGCGCCCGCAGCGACGAACTGCGCCGCGTCGACGGCTCGATGGCGCCGACTCCGGTCTACTTCGGCGACAAGGTCACCATCGAAGGCAGCTCGCTGTCGCCGGACGGCCGCTGGCTGCTGGTGGTCACCCAGGCCAAGAGCGCCGACAAGGGCCGCGCCGGCAAGATGCCGCGTTACGTGACCGAATCGGGCTACGAAGAAACCGAAGACGTGCGCGTGCGCGTCGGCCGCAACATGCCGGTGGCGCAGCAACTGAAACTGGTCGACCTGCGAACCAATCGCGTGCAGGACATCGCATTCGACGCGCTGCCGGGCATCGCCGTCGACCCGCTGGCCGACCTGCGCGCCGCCGCCAAGAAGGATCCGCTGAAAGGCAACCGCCCGGTGCGCATCGCCGACGGCGCCGACGCCATCGAATGGAGCACCAACGGCGCCAAGGTGGCCGTGATGGTGCGCGCGGTCGACAACAAGGACCGCTGGATCGCCGGCGTCGACCTGGCCGCCGCCAGGCTGCAGCCGCTGCACCGCCTGACCGATAAAGCCTGGGTCAACTACGACAACGCCGAATTCGGCTGGCTGCCGGACAACCGCACGCTGTGGTACCTGTCCGAGGAAAGCGGCTACTCGCACCTGTACACGCAGGACACCATGAGCGGCGGTGCTGCGCGCGCCCTCACCAGCGGCAAGTGGGAAGCCAGCGACGTGCGCTGGACCCACGACGGCGGCACCGCCTACATGCTGTGCAACCGCGCCACGCCGGGCGACTACGAAGTCTGCGCCGTCAACGCCAAATCGGGCGCGCTGCGCGAAGTGACGCAGCTGGACGGCGTCGAGAAGTACACCCTGTCGCCGAACGAGAACCAGTTGCTGGTGCACTGGTCGGCCAGCTACACCCCGGTGCAGATCGCGACCGTGCCAACGTCGGGCGGCGCCGCGACCAGGCTGACCGACACCCGCTCGGCCGAGTTCAAGGCGCGCGAATGGATCGAGCCGCAGTACGTGGCGGTGCCGTCGAGCGCCGGCGGCGATCCGGTATGGGCCAAGCTGTATCGTCCGGCCCAGCTGGATCCGAACAGGAAGTATCCGATCGTGATGTTCGTGCACGGCGCCGGCTACCTGCAGAACGTCAGCAAACGTTATTCGAACTACTTCCGCGAGCAGATGTTCCACAACCTGCTGGTGCAGAAGGGCTACGTGGTGCTGGACATGGACTACCGCGCCTCGAAAGGCTACGGCAGCGCATGGCGCACTGCGATCTACCGCCAGATGGGCCACCCGGAACTGGACGACTACCTGGACGGCGTCAAGTACATGGTGGGCCAGCAGCAAGGCGACGCGGCCAACGTCGGCGTGTACGGCGGCAGCTACGGCGGCTTCATGACCTTCATGGCGCTGATGCGCGCACCCGACGTGTTCAAGGCCGGCGCTGCGCTGCGCCCTGTCACCGACTGGACCACCTACAACCACGGCTACACTGCCAACATCCTGAACACGCCGGACATCGACCCGGAAGCGTACAAAAAATCGTCGCCGATCGAGTACGCCGCCAACCTGAAAGGCCACCTGTTGATCGCGCACGGCATGATCGACGATAACGTGTTCTACCAGGACTCGGTGCGCATGGCGCAGCGCCTGATCGAGATGAAGAAAGACCACTGGGAGCTGGCCAGCTACCCGCTCGAGCGCCACGGCTACGTGCAGCCGGAAGCGTGGTACGACCAGTACCGCCGCATCTACCAGCTGTTCGAGCGCACGCTGAAACAGCCGGGCGCGCAGTAACACGGCAAGAGCGAGGCGCCCTGCGGGGCGCCTTTTTCATGGCCAATCTTGCGATACACATTCATCTAGACTTTGGATCAATATGAAGTTCATTGCTCATCGCCGCCTGGCTGCCCTGCTTGCCGGATGCGTGCTGCATTCGGTGGCCACGGCCGCTGATGTCGTTCCCCTTACCTTCATCAATGCGCTTCCTTTCGCGACCGTCAAGATTGGCGCGACGCAATCGCAGCTGATGATTGATTCGGGAGGCTCGCTCGGGATCTCGATTCCGGAGCAGACGATCAAGAACGCAGGCTCGGTGCAACTGCTGGAGCAGACGACCAAATTCCGCGACCTGGGCGGCCAGGTCTATGAGGTGCAGAACCTGGTCGCCAGACAGGTCACGGTCGGGAAGACCGAACTTGGCCCGGTCGAAGGCCGGGTCCACGTCCAGTGGGGCGGCGCGCCGGAGGGACAGGACGCGGCATTGACCAAGGCGCGGCAAGCCGGCGCCATTGACCTTGCGGCGTTCAGAAAGCGCGCGGTCATGTTCGACTACCGTCTCGGATCAATGACGGTGTACGAGCCGGGCGAAGGTCTGCAGACCGGTCAGCCAGGCTGGCAGGATCTGCGCCTGGAGTCCGGCAGGATCGGCCCCAACATCACGCTGATCGTGAACGGCAAGCCGCTCAGGTTTGTACTGGATACGGGGGCGCAGCTTAATCTCGTCAATGCGACAAGTCTTGCAGCGCTCGTCCCGGAAGGCGCGTGCCAGCCTGCGCCGGCGGGAAGTGCCCCCTGCGATCCCGGCGAACTGGGAACGGTCCAGGACGGCAGTGGCCGTTCGCTTGGAAAGTTGACGGCGCAACGGATTGATCTGAATGGCGCACCGTTTGACGGCATCCTCGGTGCGCCGTTCTTCCAAGGCCATAAGGTGCTGTTCGATCTGACCGGGAACCGCTTGCTGATCGCGCCTGCTGATCCCAAGGACGTGAAGTCGCACTGATCAGCTGCTTACGCGGTTGCGACCACCGTGTTTTGCCAGATACAGCTGCGCATCGGCCGGCGCCACCAGCCTGGAAAACTCGAAGCTGCCGTCGATCGGAAGCGCCGCCACGCCGATACTGACCGTGGCGCCGGACGGCAAGCCGGAATGCGTGCAGCTGGCGCGGTGAAACGTCTGCCTGACCTGTTCGGCGAGTTCGATCAGCGCTTGCGCCGAATGGCCATCGACCACGAGGCAGAATTCTTCGCCGCCCCAGCGGCACGGCATCACGTGCGGGCTGCTCAGGGTGCGCATCACGTCTCCCATGATGACCAGGATCCGGTCGCCGGTGTCATGCCCATGCTGGTCGTTCAATGCCTTGAAATGGTCGATGTCGAGCAACAGGACGGCCAGCGATCGAATGGATCGCCCCGGCGCCAGCACCGCATTGATGTGAGCGCGCAGCCCCCGACGGTTCAGGAGACCGGTCAGCGGATCGTGTCCGGCCGCGGTTTTCAATTCGCCGACGAGGCGAAGAATGACGAGCAGGAACAGTATCCAGTTTCCGATCGCTTCTGCGCGTTTTCAGCGACTGTGACATTGCGTGAACGTTTCAAGGCAGTAGAGGTGCTATCTTGCCCGGCAACAATAAAGGGCCGCCTGCACCTGCGATGGCTCGACTGCATGAAAACGGAAACTGGCATGGAAATAGCAATTGTGGTCCTGGTCCTTCTGGTGGTGGCGATACTTTTCGTTGCGCCGATCAAGGGCGCTCCCCGGACTGGCAACTATCAAGCGCGCGAACTGATGACGGAGAATGAAGCCGAATTCTTCGGGCGTCTGGTGGTCGCGCTTCCGGACCATTACATCTTCCCCCAGGTCGCCATGACGGCCCTTATCGAGGCCGCCAGCCGTGACAAGAAACAGGCGCATGCCGACCGCTTGCGAATCGCGCAACAGCGTGCCGATTACGTCGTCTGCGACAGACGCTGCAATGTCGTTGCCGTGGTCGAACTGGATGACCGGACTCACTCGCGCAGCAAGGACAAGATCCGCGACGCGCGACTGCAGCAGGCAGGGATTCGCACGGTACGGTTCGAATCGAAAGCCAAGCCAAGTGCCCACGCTTTGCGCGCTGCCGTCCTGCCGGCTGGCGTCGTCGCGCAAGTCACCGAACCCCGCCTTGCCGCATGAGCGGAAAATCTGACTGGTACCACGTACTGCCAAAGACAGGCCGATCACATGCTACGTTCCGCTAACTTCCTGTTTCGTCCGTTCACGCCGGGCGATGCGCCAGGCTTTGTCGATGCGGTGGTCGAATCGTCGTCAACCCTGGCGCCATGGATGCCATGGGCGAACCCACATTATTCCGAAGCCGAGGCGCGTGCCTGGATCGACCGCTGCCAGCAAGGATGGCAGGATCGAAGCGGTTTCGAGTTCGGTATTTTCGATGCAGCGTCCGGCGCCTTCGTCGGCGGCTGTGGTCTGAACCAGCTCAATCGCTTGCACGACTACTGCAATCTCGGATACTGGGTACGCGATTCATTCCACCGGCGCGGCGCGGCGACCGAAGCGGTGCGCACGCTCGCGCGCTTCGGCTTCGATGAACTCAGGCTCGGCCGCATCGAAATCGTCATCGGCGTGGGCAATAAGGCCAGCCTCGGCACCGCACGAAAAGCCGGCGCCATCGAAGAAGGCATCGCGCGCAACCGGCTCAAGCTGGGCGAGCGTTTCGTCGATGCTCACATGCTGGCGCTGGTGCCGCCGGGGCCCGGCTGATCGGGCTTGAGGAAATCGAGCAGCGTCAGCGCCACCACCTTGGTCGCACGCCGCAAGTCTTCCAGCAGCAGGCGCTCGTCCGCCTTCTTGGCATTCGCCTCTTCCACCGTGCGCGGCCCGGCGCCGTACAGCACCGCCGGAATCCCGCGTTCGCCGTACAGCCTCGCATCCGCATACAGCGGCGTGCCGACGGCCGGGATCTCCTCACCGATGACGGCGCGGCCATGGCGCTGCAAAGTCTCCACCAGCGGCGCCACGCCCGGCAGCGGCCGCAAGGCCTGCGACAGCAGCAGGCGCCGGATCGACAGCCTGATACCGGGCACGCCCTGCACCGCATCCTCGATCAGCGCGCGCACCTGCGCTTCCACCTGCACCGGGTCCTCTTCGGGAATCATGCGCCGGTCGAGCTTGAGCGTCACCGCGCCGGGTACCACATTGGTATTGGTGCCGCCGTCGATTCGACCGACGATCATGGTCGGCGAGCCGATGCCGGCCACGCCGCTGCGGATTTTCTTCAATGCCGGCCGCTCGCCATAGATCGCATTCAGGATGCGCGTGGCCGCCTGCAGCGCGTCGACCGCCAGTTCCGGCATCGCGCCATGCCCGGCCTTGCCGTGCACCGTGACTTCGAGCTGCAGGCAGGCGTTGTGCGCGGTGACGATGGCGTAGCTGAAGCCGGCCGCGATCACGTAGTCGGGCCGCGTGACGCCCTGCTCCAGCAGCCACTCGGGCCCCAGCAGGCCGCCGACTTCTTCGTCGTAAGTGAAGTGCAGTTCCACCGCGCCGGTCAGCGCTACATCCAATGCCTCCAGCGCGCGCAGCGCGAACACGTAGGTGGCAAAGTCGCTTTTCGAGACCGCCGCCGCGCGTCCGTACAGGTAGCCGTCCTCGATCTCGGCGCCGTACGGCGGATGGGTCCAGCCCGCGCCCGGCGGCACCACGTCGCCGTGGGCATTGAGCGCCAGCGTCGGCCCGCCGGCGCCATACGGACGCCGCACGATCAGGTTCGTGATGCTGGCCATGCCGTAGTCACGCACCTGCTGCGCCGGCGGCGCGTGGCGCTCGACCGCCCAACCGGCGCTTTCCAGCAGCGCCGCCACCGCCTCGGCGTGCGGCGCGGTGTCGCCCGGCGGATTGTCGGTGGGGATGCGCACCGCCTGCTGCAAGAACGCCACCTGCTGGTCGAAGTGGGCGTCGATCCAGGCCAGCAGTTGTGCGTGCAGATGCGCGTGCAGATGCGTGTTCATGGCGCGTCTCCGGTATGCGCGCCGGCCTCGAACCAGGCCTTGAGCTGGGCCCGTTCGGCGTCGGTCATGTGGGTCAGGTTCGCCAGCGGCATGGCTTTCAGTTGCACCGTCTGCTGGTAGATGCGCGCCGCGTGCTGGCTGACCAGCGCGGGCGTGTGCAGCATCACGCCGCCAGGCGGTGCGGCGAAGCCGGGCTGGGTCGGCTGCGCCGCGTGGCAGGACACGCAGCGCTGGTCCATGATGGTGCGCACCCGGGCGAAGCGGGCGGCGTCGCCACCGGCGGGCGGCGCGGCCTCGACCCGCGCCGGCGCGCCTGGCGCCAGTAGCACTGCCAGCACCAGCAGCACGGCCACGCCGGCCACCGGATATTTCCACTCGATGCGACCGCGATGGCGCAGGTTGAAGAAGTGGCGGATCAACACGCCAGCCAGCATGATCGCGCCCAGCACCGCCCACGCGTGCGCGTGGTTGTAGGTCATCGCATAGTGGTTGCTGATCATGATGAACAGCACCGGCAGCGTGAAGTAGTTATTGTGGACGCTGCGCTGCCTGGCCCTGATGCCGTGTGTCGGATCGGGCTTGTAGCCCGCCAGCATGGCGTTCACCATCTTGCGCTGGCCCGGAATGATCAGCATCGCCACGTTGGCCACCATCATGGTGCCGATCATCGCGCCCACGTGCAGGTAGGCGGCGCGTCCGCTCAGGAGCTGGGTCAGCACCCAGCTGCTGGCCACCAGAAACGTCCAGATCACGACGCCGAACAACAGCGGCCGATTGCCCAGCGGCGAGCGGCACAGCAGATCGTAGACGACCCAGCCGAGCACCAGGCTGCCCAGGCCGACGCCGACTGCCTGCAGCGACGACAGGTCGGCCACGCTGCGGTCGACCATCATCGCGCGCGCGTTCAGGTAGTAGACGATGACCAGCAGCGCGAAGCCGGACAGCCAGGTGGTGTAGGCCTCCCACTTGAACCAGTGCAGCTCCTTTGGCAGTTCGTTTGGGGCCACCAGGTACTTCTGCGGGTTGTAGAAGCCGCCGCCGTGCACCGCCCACAGTTCGCCCGACACGCCTTTCTTCGCCAGTTCCGAGTCCGGCGCCGGCGGGCGGATCGAGTTATCGAGCCAGACGAAATAGAACGAGGCGCCGATCCAGGCGATGCCGGCGATGATGTGCAGCCAGCGCACCAGCAGGTTGAGCCACTCGAGACCGTACGGCGCCAGGTATGCGAAATCCATGCGTTTCCCTTGAAAGCAAATGAGGTGACCAATGTGTCGTTCGATGCCGCTTGCATGGCGCGCGCCGGCGCTTGCCGTGCCTTGAAGATACGCCGATTTCAATTTCTGCAACATGAAAACTAGCGTATATTCGACATATCCCCCACGATATACAGACCGCCTTTCCGCCATGGCCAGCCTGCCCCAGCACCTCGACCTGCACCTGATCCGCATCCTGTACCTGCTGCTGGTGGAGAAGAACGTGTCGCGCGTGGCGCTGAAACTGAACCAGCCGCAGCCCTCGATTTCGGCCTCGCTGCGCAAACTCCGTGAGCTGACCGGCGACCCGCTGCTGGTGCGCGGCGCGCGCGGCATGGTGCCGACCCAGCACGGCGAAAGCCTGCTCAAGCCGGCCAAGCGCATCCTCGACGAAACCGAGAGCCTGTTCGTGCGCAAGGCGCCGTTCCTGCCCGAACAGGCCACGCGCACCTTCCACATCGCCGCGCCCGACTACCTCGACATGCGCTTTTTGCCCAATGTGGTGGCGGCGGTGCGGCGCGGTTCGCCCAACAGCCGCGTGGTGATCCACGGCCTGGGCCCCGGAACCGACTACCTGCGCATGCTGTCCGACGGCGAGATGGACCTGGTGGTCGCCAACTGGGACGAGCCGCCCGCGCACCTGCACATCTCGAAGCTGTTCGAAGACCCGATCATCTGCACCATGCGCGCCGACAGCCCGTACGCCAGGCGCACCGCCGCCGATGCGATGACGCTGGAAGACTACCTCGGCCTGCCGCACGTGGCGCCGACCCAGATGCTGCCCGGCTACCATGGCGTGATCGACGCCTTCCTCGAACGCCAGGGCCTGCAGCGCAAGGTGGCGGTGGAGTCGCCCTACTTCGGCGTGATCCCGTACATGCTGACCCAGAGCGACCTGGTGCTGACCACCGGCCGCCAGTTCATCCGCGCGTTCGAAAAGACGCTGCCGCTGAAAAGCTTTACCGTGCCGCTCAAGTTCCCGCCGATGCGCTTTTACCAGCTGTGGCACCAGCGCGTACACCAGTCGACCGAGCACAAATGGCTGCGCGACCAGGTCAGCGCTGCGGCGCGCGCGCTGACCCAGGACTAACGACTATATCCGCGCGCCGAGCGCGGTCATGCCGGCGCCGATATGCCGGGCCGGATGAGCAGGACGTATCATCGAATGCTTCGACTGCGGAGGTGCCATGACCACGATCCAGAGCCTGAACGATTGCGACGCCGCCGGCTTCGCCGATGCGCTGCGCGGCATTTACGAGCACTCGGCCTGGATCCCCGAGCGGGCGGCCGCGCATCGGCCGTTCGCCAGCCTGGCCGCGCTCAAGCTGGCGTTGCAGGATGCGGTCGATGGCGCCGCACCTGGCGAGCGCCTGGCCCTGCTGCGCGTCCACCCGGAACTGGCCGGCAAGGCCGCCATCGCCGGCGAACTGACCGCGGAGTCGAGCAGCGAGCAAGCCAGCTCGGGCCTGGACCGCTGCTCGCCCGACGAATTCTCGCGTCTGCATAACCTCAACGCGCGCTACAACGAACGCTTCGGCTTTCCCTTCATCCTCGCGGTCAAGGGTCCCACCGGCCGCGGCTTGACGCGCCAAGCCATCATCGACACCTTCGCCCGGCGCGTCAGCAACCAGCCGGCCGACGAACTGGCCGAAGCCCTGCGCCAGGTGCACCGCATCGCCGAAATCCGCCTGAATGCGCTGCTCGGCATCGAGCCGGCGCTGGGCGCCATCGTGATGGACTGGGCCGAGCAGCTCGGCGCCATCAGCGACGACGAATCCGGCCTGACCTGCGCCTACATGACGCCCGCGCACCGGCGCACGGCCGCACTGATCGCAGCATGGATGACGGATGCCGGCATGACGGTCCACGTCGACGCCGTCGGCAACGTAGTCGGGCGCTACGCCGCATCCGACGCCGGCGCGCGCACGCTTGTCACCGGTTCGCACTACGACACCGTGCGCAACGGCGGCAAGTACGACGGCCGCCTCGGCATCCTGCTGCCGATTGCGCTGGTAGCCCAGCTGCAGGCACGCGGCGAACGCCTGCCCTACCACCTCGACGTGGTGGCCTTTTCCGAAGAAGAAGGCGTGCGCTTTCGCAGCACCTTCCTCGGCAGCAGCGCGCTGGCCGGCGGCTTCGACCCCGCACTGCTCGATGCGCTTGACGCCGACGGCGTGTCGCTACGCGCCGCGCTGGAAGCGGCCGGCCACGATCCGGCGGCGATCCCCGCCATCGCGCGTGATCCGGCCAGTCTGCTCGGCTTCGTCGAAGTCCACATCGAGCAGGGTCCGGTGCTGCTCGAACGCGGCCTGCCGCTGGGCGTGGTCAGCGCGATCGCCGGCAGCTCGCGCTACGTGGTCGAACTGAGCGGCGTCGCCAGCCACGCCGGCACCACGCCGATGCACATGCGGCGCGACGCCGCCGCTGCCGCCGCCGAGATCGTGCTGCTGGTCGAACGGCGCTGCAGCGGCAACGGTTCGCTGGTTGGCACCGTCGGCCAGCTCGAAGTGCCGGGCGGTTCGGTCAACGTGATTCCCGGCGGCTGCCGCCTGTCGCTCGACATCCGCGCCGGCGACGATGCGCTGCGCCTGGCCGCGGTGGACGAGATCCTGGCCGGGGTCTCCGCCATCTGCGCGCGGCGCGGCATCGAAGAGCAATTGTGGAAGCTGCTCGAGATCGACGCCGTGCCCTGCGCCCCACGCCTGATGGATGGCCTGGGCGCAGCCATCGAGCGCGCCGGTCTGGCGCGCTTCGACCTGCCTTCGGGCGCCGGCCACGACGCCATGCGCATGGCCGCGATCACCGACGTCGCCATGCTGTTCGTCCGCTGCGGCAACGGCGGCATCAGCCACAATCGGCTCGAGACCATGACCGCCGACGATGCCGACATCGCCGGCCGCGTATTGCTCGACTTCTTCAAGACACTGCGCTGACCGTCCCCGGTCGCGGACAAGGGTGCGCCACGCGCCGGCGGTATTGACACTGATGCATGCGGGCACCACACTATCGGATTCGCCGCAACATCTCCTGTCATGACACGTCCTTGCTTTCCCTTGCTGCCCGTGCTGTTCGCACTGCTGGCCGCCCTGCCCGCAACTGCCGGCCTTCCGACTCCCGCCGCAATCGCAGCGCCTGCCGATGCCGTGCCTGCGCAAACCACGAACGACGCAGGCGGCGCCGAAGATGCCGGGGCTGCCGTCCAGGCCGATGCAAAGGCGGCCCAAGAAAGGGCCGAACTCGAACGGGGCCTGGCGTACATCGACAACCTGCCGTCCGCCAGTCCTGCCGTCACGGATTCGCTGGCGGCAGTCGGCGGCGCACTGCTGCTGCGCGGTTATCCCGATCTGGCCACACGCGTATTCGCGCGCAGTATCGCGCTGCGCAAAGCCAATGGACGGGATATGGCGCTCGCCAGGCACTACCTCGCGGTAGGCTCGGGCTTCGCTACCGGAGACAGGTTCGCCGAAGCGGAAGAGTTTCGCCGCGAGGCGGTCGCGCTCATGAAAAGCCTGGATGCGCGCCCCGCCGGCCTGGCCGAAGCGCTCACCGACCTGGGCATCTCGTACAACTCGCGCGGGAAGTACGAGCAGGCGCGCGCAGTACTGGAACAGGCGGTCGGCCAGATCGACAACGGGATCGGCAAGAACAGCATGAAGCTGGTGGCGCCGCTACAGATGCTGGGCGGGGTACACCTGGCGCTGGGCCAGCCCGACCTGGCCGAAGCCGTCTGGCGCCGCAGGCTGGCGCTGTGCGAGACCGAAAGCGGCGACCACGCCGACTTGCGGCGCGGGGCGGCGCTGTCCGACCTGGCGCTGCTGCACGCGCAGGCGAAGCAGTACGCCGAGGCCGAACGGCTGCTGCTGCAGGCGCTGGCGCTGCGCAAGAAGGCCGACCTGCGGCCGACCTTCGGCACCGCCGTCGCCCTGAACCGGCTCGCCAACGTGTATCGCGACAGCGGCCGCGCGCAAGAGGCCGAAGCGACCTTCGAACGCGCGCTCGCGCTGATGCAGTCGATTCCGGCGTCGGCCGGCTGGGACACCGCCGCCGTCTTGCACGACTACGGCGTCTTCCTGCGCCAGCAAGACCAGGCCGGGCAGGCCGCGGCGCTATTCGCGCAGGCATTTGCATTGCGCGTGGCGGTGCAGCCGGTGCACCACCTGACGCGTCAGAGCGCCGATGCGCTGGCGGCGTTGTACCGCGCCGGCGGCAAGGAAGCAGCTGCCCTGCAGGTCGAGGAACGGATGCGCGTCGAGGTCTTGCGCTCGGCGCAGGACCAGTCCGGCGCGGCGCCTTCCGCATCTTGAGCCGGGCGCAGCGGCAGCACGCTCAGCGCCGTGCGCGCCCCAGCATCAGCGCGCCATACACCAGCGCCGCGATGGCGACGCCAACGAACCAGGCGTAGGTATAGATGGTCTTGAACGCCTCGCCCACGTCGGGAAAGGCGCTCGGAAAGGCCGCGTTCAAAAAGCCCGGGATGTTGGGCGCGACGCCGGCCACGAAGGCCACGATGGCGGCCATGTTCCAGCCGTTGCCGAAGGCGTAGGCGCCGTCGTGGCGATACAGCTGCTCGACCTCGATCACGGTCTTGCGCACAGCATGGTAATCGACGATCAGGATGCCGGCGATCGGCCCTAGCAGGGCCGAATAGCCGACCAGCCAGGTGAAGATGTAGTTCTGGGTCGATTCCAGGATCTTCCACGGCATCATCACCAGCGCCAGCCCGGCCGTGATGTAGCCGCCAGTGCGGTAGCTGATGCGGCGCGGCGCCAGCGCCGAGAAGTCGTAGGCCGGGCCGACCAGGTTGGCGGCCAGGTTGACGCTCACGGTATCGACCAGCAGCACGATCAGCGCCACCAGCACCGCGATGCCGGTCATGCGGCTGGCCAGGTCGACCGGATCCCACAGCGCCTTGCCATACAGGACCACGGTGGCCGAGGTGACGATCACCGCCAGCGCGGCCAACAAGCCCATCGGCGCCGGCAGGCCGATCGCCTGGCCCAGCACCTGGTCGCGCTGCGACCTGGCGAAGCGGGTGAAGTCGGGGATGTTCAGCGCCAGCGTGGCCCAGAAGCCGATCATGGCCGTGAGCGAGGGCCAGAACGCCGACCAGAACTGGCCTTCGCGCCGCCCGCCCGGCGCGAACTGCGAGGGCTGGTCGAGCAAGGGGCCGAAGCCGCCCGCCTTGTCATGCACCCACCACAGCAACACGAAGCAGATCGCGATCTTCAGTGGCGCGGTCCAGGTCTCGAGCTTGCGGATCGATTCCATGCCGTGTACCACGAAGTACAGCTGGATCGCCCAGAACGCCAGGAAGCAGCCCAGCTGCGCCGCGTTGATGCCGAGCCAGGCCAGCGGCGCGCCGCCGATCGGTGCGCCGTTCATCACACCCAGCAGCGTGTAGATCATGCTGCCGCCGAACCAGGTCTGGATGCCGTACCAGCCGCAGGCGACGATGGCGCGCATCAGCGCCGGCAGGCGCGCGCCGCGGGTGCCGAACGAGGTGCGCGCCAGCACCGCATACGGAATGCCGTACTTGGCGCCGGCGTGGCCGATCAGGAGCATCGGCAGCAGCACGATGGCGTTGGCCACGAACACCGTCAGCACCGCCTGGCGGCCCGACATGCCTTCTTCGACCAGGCTGGCGGACAAGGTGTAGGCCGGGATGCACATCACCATGCCCACCCACAGCGCGGCGAAGTGGTACCAGCGCCAGGTGCGCTGGGCGGCCGTGGTGGGAGCGAGGTCGTCGTTCCAGAGATCGGGATCGGTGGCGGGTTGCTGGTGCGTGGTCACGGGCGCGGGCCTTTCGGAAAACGGTGCGCGCGAGTTTACCGGAATGCCCGATACGGCGCGCCTCGTAGGCCGAATGGCGGCCGCAGCGCCTCAGGCCTGCAGGTCGGCGTGGATCGCGCGCGCCGCGCGTTCGCCGTGGCGCAGCGCGTCGCCAATCCCGAGCCGCGCCGCCACGCAGTCGCCGCCGGCATAGACGCCCGGCAGCGCAGTGCGAAAGCACCCATCGACCTGGATCCGGTCGCCCTCATGCGACAGGCGGCGCAAGGCGGCGTCCTGATCCAGCACGGCGCGGCCCACCGCCTTGAACACGGCATGCGCGGCGATCTCGGTGAAGCCGCCGGTGTGGACCAGGCAACCGTCCAGCATGCGGGTCTGCTCGAAGCGCACCGCCTCGATTGCGCCTTGAGCGTCGCGCAGCACCTCCAGCGGCGCCAGCCACGGCCGCACGCGCACAAAGTGTTGGCGCGCGGCCTGCAGCGTGGCGCCGTCCGGCGGCAGCGCGTGGCGCAGCGCCAGCGTCACGTCCTGGGCGCCGCGCGCCTTCAGGCGCGCCGCCAGCGCCAGCGCGCCGTCGCCCGAGCCGAGCACCAGCGCGCGCTGCGGGGCTGGCACTGGCAGCTCGTCACCGGCAACCACGACGGCAAGCGCGCGTGCGGCGTCGCTCAACCCGGCCGGCGCAGGACCGCTCAAGCCCAGCACGCGCGCCATCGCCAGGCCGATGCCGAGATACACGGCGTCGTGGCTCAGGTGCAGTGCGGCCAGGTCGAGATTCTCGCCCAGCTTGCGGCCGTATTCGACGCCGATGCGCCCGCCCGTCACCAGGTACGCGAACGCGTCCTGGTCGGCTGCGCTCAGAAGCGATGGCGTCTCCAGCATGCGTTCGCGCGAGCGCGCCTCGTACAGCACCACGCCGTTGCCGAGCATGGCCAGGCGGTGCGCGCAGGCGACCCCGGACGGGCCGGCGCCGACCACGGCCACCAGCCTGCCGGTCGGCGCGGCCGCTTCGGCGTCCAGCCACGCGGCAGTCTGCGCCAGTACGGCGCGCGGATCGGTCAATGCGTTCATCTTCTTCTCTCTCTATTGTTGTTGGTGTTGGCCGGAGATGTGGGGAGCCGTTCATCGCGGCTCTCTTGCTGTCTTGCTAGTCGAGGCGCCTGAGCACCGCCGCCAGCTTGCCGAACAGTTCATCGACGTGGCGGCGCTCCAGCACCAGCGGCGGCGACAGCGCGATGATGTCGCCGGTGGTGCGGATCAACAGGCCGTCGGCGAAGGCCGCCTTCAGTGCGGCATAGCCGCGCGCGCCGGGTTTTCCATGGATCGGCTCCAGTTCGACTGCGCCAATCATGCCGATCGAGCGCAGGTCGATCACGTGCGGCAGGCCGCGCAGCGCATGCAGGCCGTCCTCGAAATATGGCTGCAGCGCGCGCGCATTGTCCAGCACCGCCTGTTCGCGGAACACCTCGAGCGTGGCCAGCGCGGCGGCGCAGGCCAGCGGGTGGCCGGAATAGGTGTAGCCATGAAACAGCTCGATGCCCGGCGGCGCATCCATGAAGGCGTCGTGGATGAAACCCTTGCTGAACACCGCGCCCATCGGCACCGCACCGTTGGTGATGCCCTTGGCGGCGCACATCATGTCCGGCTCGACGCCGAAATGGTCGCCCGCGAACGGCGTCGTCAGGCGCCCGAAGCCGGTGATGACTTCATCGAAGATCAGCAAGATGCCGTGGCGGTCGCAGATGTCGCGCAGGCGCTGCAGGTAGCCCCTGGGCGGGATCAGCACGCCGGTCGAGCCGGACACCGGTTCGACGATCACGGCGGCGATGGTGGAGGGGTCGTGCAGCGCCACCATGCGCTCCAGGTCGTCGGCCAGCTCGGCGCCGAATTCCGGTTCGCCGCGCGAGTAGGCGTTGCGCTCCAGGTCATGGGTGTGGCGCAGGTGGTCGGCGCCCGGCAGCAGCGGGCCGAAGTTCTTGCGGTTGGCGCCGATGCCGCCCACGCTCAGGCCGCCGAAGCCGACGCCGTGGTAGCCGCGCTCGCGGCCGATCAGGCGCGTGCGCCCGCCCTCGCCGCGCGCCTTGTGGTAGGCCAGCGCGATCTTGAGCGCGGTGTCCACCGCTTCCGAGCCGGAGCCGGTATAGAACACGTGGCCGAAACGGTGGCCGCTGAATTCCATCAGCCCCTCGGCCAGGTCGAACGCGGCCGGGTGGCCCATCTGGAAGGTCGGCGCGTAATCGAGCTGGCCGGCCATGGCGGCGATCGCGGCCGTGATCTTCGGCTGGCCGTGGCCGCACGGCACGCACCACAGGCCGGCGGCGCCGTCCAGGATCTGGCGGCCGTCGACGTCGCGGTAGTACATGCCTTCGGCCGCGACCAAGAGGCGCGGGTCGCGCTTGAAGTCGCGGTTATTGGTGAACGGCATCCAGAAGGATGACATCGAGCGCGGCCTGGACTGGTTCATGGGCTCCCTCGCGGCGGCAGTGCTGGTGACAGTAGCATCAATGCAGTTTGAACAAGTTCGCTGCGTCTGGCAATCACAACAACGTTGCAACCATCGGGCGCAGTGCAACGCCGTTGTTCACATGGCGCACAGCAATGGTATGCTACCGCTTACCACATTGACAACGCTGAGCATGTCGAGCTATTTCACCCCTGTCCTGACCACCGCACGCCTGGTGCTGCGTCCCCTCGCAACCGCCGACGCCGCCGGCCTGTTCGCCATCTTTTCCGACCCCGCCGTAGTGCGCTTCTGGAGCACCGACGCCTGGACCGACATCTCGTTCGCCGAGACCGCCATCGCGCGCGCCCTCGAGGCCTACCGCGACGAGACCGAGATCCGTTTCGCGGTCGAACTGGCCGCCACCCGCGAACTGATCGGCACCGTCAACCTGCACCACTTCTTCAACCAGAACAACCGCTGCGAGCTGGGCTACGCGATCGCCAGCGCGCACTGGGGCAAAGGTTACGCCAGCGAGGCGCTGGAAGCGGCGCTCGAGCATGGCTTTCGCGAGGTCGGCCTGAACCGGGTGGAAGCCGACATCGACCCGCGCAACGAAGCATCAAGCCGGGTGCTGGAAAAGCTCGGCTTTCGCAAGGAAGGCTATATGCCGCAGCGCTGGCTGGTGCACGGCGCGTATGCCGACACGGTGAACTACGGCCTGCTGCGCAGCTACTGGGACGAACGCAAGGCGGCAACGTGATGATCATGCGGAGACAGACGATGAAGACCTTGACGGCATGCGCGGCGCTGACCCTGGCAACCCTGGCCGGCGCTTCGCCCTCGGTGGCGGCGCAGGCCACGGTGCCGGCCTGGCGCGACGTGATCGTGTACGCGGCCGACGCCGCCTACCCGGCGGCACTGGCGCGGCGCGGCGTGCAGGGCGAAGCGGTGGTCGAACTGACCGTCGACGCCGAAGCGCGCGAGCGCACGGCCACGGTGCGCACCTCGTCGCGCTCGGCCGAGCTGGACGCGCTGGCGATGACGATGGCGCGGCGCATGGACATCGCCGCGCTTGACGGCGCCAGCGGCCTGGTGCGCGTGCGCTTTTTGAAGGACCATAGCACCACGGTCGCCAGCAAGACCTGTGCCGACTTCAACGTCGACGCGGCCTACCAGGCGGCCACCTTCCCCGAACGCAGGCTGCGCGAAATGCCGGCCATGGTCGAGAGCATCGGCATGCTGATCTACAGCCTGCACAGCGGCGGCGCGGCGCGCTCGTTCCCCGCGGTCGAGCCGCTGATCGACGCCACGGTGGCGGCCTGCGCGCGTACGCCGTCGTCCGGGATGCTGGACGTGATGCGCCAGGAAGCGCTCAAGCTGATCGAACAGTAAGCGCAACCTGTATTGACGGGACCGCGCGCGTTACCGTTCATCCTCCGGCACGACCGTTCGACCCGGCCGGCATGCGCTTCGTCGGATCGCCATTGGCGCAGGCACAGCGTGCGCCTACAGTAGGGGCGTCAATCACCGAGAAGGATACGTTCGCATGAAAACCATCCACACGCCCTCCAGCCGCTTCAAATCGATCCTGCGCGACATGGAAGTCGCCGGCCGCACCGGCTGGCGCCTGGCCAGGTCCGGCGCCCGCTCGCTGGCGCGCATGCCGTGGCCGGTGCTGCTGCTGGTGGCCATCGCGCTGGCCGCGCTGGTGACCATCGTGCCGCTGGTGCTGGGCCTGTTCATCGCGCTGCTGGTGCTGAAATTCGTCGTCAGCACCGTATTCGGCCGCGGACCGCGTGACATCGAGGTCTACAAGCCGCAGACATCATCCGCGCCGCACTCGCACCCGCAGCAGTAATCAATATGCCAGCCACCCAGCTCAACCGCGCCGTCGACTTCGTGCGCGACGCCGTGCGCGAAGCCGGCGCGCTGTGGTGGCGCTTCTTCGACTGGCTGGCGCTGGTCGAGTGGCGCCAGCTCTATCTCACCTGGTTCCTGGCGCTGATCACCGGCTTCTTTTTCGCCGTGTCGGAACCGGCGATCTGGTTCGTGCTGATCTCGTTCGGCGTCAAGGTGCTGGCCGGCGGCAAGCGCCGCGCCGAACTGCTGGCGCGCGAAGCGTCGGACAAGGCCAACGTCGCCAACCTCGAACGGCGCCTGATGGAAGCGCAGATGGCCACGCTGCAGGCCCAGGTCGAGCCGCACTTCCTGTTCAACACCCTGGCCCTGATCGGGCAGCTGATCGAGACCGACCAAAGGGAAGCCGCGCGCGTGCACGGCTACCTGATCGAATACCTGCGCGCCTCGCTGCCGCAGATGCGCAGCAAGAATGGCAGGGGCAGCGGCGGCACCCTCGGCAAGCAGGTCGAGTTGTCGCGTGCCTATCTGGCCATCATGCAGGCGCGCATGAAAGAACGGCTGCAGGTGCGCTTCGAGGTGCCCGACTTCCTCGGCAGCGCGCCGTTCCCGCCGATGATGCTGCAGACCCTGATCGAGAACGCGATCAAGCACGGCCTGGAACCCAAGATCAGCGGCGGCACGATCGTGGTGCGCGCGCGGGTGGAAGGCGCGACGCTGCACGTCGACGTCTGCGACGACGGCGTCGGCATCGACCTGCATGCCGGCGAAGGCGTCGGCCTGGCCAACATTCGCGAGCGCCTGGCCCTGTTGTACGGCAAAGACGCCGAGCTGGCGATCGAGATCCCGCCCGGCGGCGGCGCCTGCGTGTCGATCCGTCTTCCTTACCGCATGACCGAGGACGATTGAATTGAATCCGACCGCCCTGATTGCCGACGACGAAGCGCCGATGCGCGACCAGCTGCGCGCGCGCCTGCAGCAAGCCTGGCCCGCGCTGCGCATCGTGGCGGAAGCGGCCAACGGTCTCGATGCGGTGACGCTGGCCGGCGAACAGCGGCCCGACATCGTCTTCCTCGACATCCGCATGCCCGGCATGGGCGGCATCGACGCCGCGCGCCAGCTGTACGACCGCTGCCACATCGTGTTCGTCACCGCCTACGACCAGTACGCGATCGACGCCTTCGAGTACGGCGCGATCGACTACCTGCTCAAGCCCGTGACCCCGGACCGGCTGGCAACCACGGTGGAACGCCTGCAGCGCCGTCTCGAAAAACAGCCGCAGGATATCGGCGCCCAGTTGGCCCAACTTACGCAGCTGAGCGACCGCCTGCTGGGTGGGAATGCGCCGGCGGCGCGTCCGGCCTACCTGCGCTGGATCCAGGCCCAATCCGGCCAGAGCCTGCGCATGGTGAGCACGCGCGAAGTGCTGTTCTTCCAGTCGGACGAAAAGTACACGCGGGTGCAGACCGCCACCGCCCAGCACCTGATCCGCAAGACGCTCAAGGAACTCGAAGAAGAACTCGACCCCGACGAATTCTGGCGCATCCACCGCTCGACGCTGGTGCGGGTCGACGCCATCCTGGAGGTGCGGCGCGACCTGCGCGGACGCCAGATGCTGCGCCTGCGCGACTATCCGGAAGAGCTGGAAGTAAGCCGCAACCACGGCGCGCGCTTCCAGCAGATGTGATTCAGTCCTTCGCCGGGCCGTTCAGGTAGTTGTTCTTCACGCGCACGTAATGCTCGGCCGAATAGCGCAGCCAGGCCTTCTCGGCATCGGTCAAGGGACGCACCTTCTCGGCCGGCCGCCCCACGTACAGGAACCCGCTTTCCAGCCTGCGCCCCGGCGGCACCAGGCTGCCGGCGCCCAGCATCACCAGGTCTTCGATCACGACGTCGTCCATCACGATGCTGCCCATGCCGACCAGGCAATCGTTGCCGATGCGGCAGCCGTGCAGGATCGCCGAATGGCCGACCGTGACGTAGTCGCCGATGATCAGGGGCGAACCCTGCGGCTTGTGCGGGGTGCGGTGAGCGACGTGGCCCATCGCCAGGTCCTGGATGTTGGTGCAGTAGCCGATGACGATGTCGTTGACGTCGCCGCGCAGCACGGCGTTGCACCAGATCGAGGAGTCGGCGCCGATGCGCACGCTGCCGATGACCTGGGCGGATTCGTGGAGATAAACGCCGGCGGCGAGTTGCGGGGTGGTGTCGAGGTAGGGAGCGATTGGCATAGTCGCGAATATTGCCAAATAAAAAGACGCCGTACAAGCGGCGTCTAACTGCTTCTCTACCTGATTCTCTACCTGATTCTCTACCTGATTCTCTACCCGATTCTTATGGCAACCGGCGCGCCGCGCGCAAGCGCTCGATCGCCTCGACGATCGTCGCTTCGGTCTGCACCGCCTCGGTAAAGCCGGCGCGCCGGATCTTGCCCATGTCCGACATCATGTCGAACTCGGTATTGAACACGAAGTCGCCGAACCACCACCCCACCAGCTTCTCGTAGGGCAGCGACTGCAGATCGTGCTGCTGCACCAGTTGCTGCCACGCTTCGGCCTTGTGCGGCATCTGTCTGGCCAGCGAGAACGGCTGCGGCTGCCCGACCTCCATCTCGAACGCCTGCGCCACGTGACGCCACACGCGCTCCCAGCGGAACGGCTCGTTGACCAGGTTGAAGGCTTCGCCGGCCGCCTTCGGATCGAGCGCCGCCCACACGCTGGCGCGCGCCATCCAGTCGGCGTCGGTGGTCTGCGCCAGCACGCCCGAATACACCTTGGCGCTGCCCGGGAAGCGCAGCGGCACGCCGGCGGCTTTACTGAGCGCCGCGAACACGCCCATCACCATCACGATGTTCATCGGGTTGCCGGCGATGTCGCCCACCACCACGTCCGGACGCAGGATCGACCATTCGAAGTCGCCGGCGGCGCCGCGTTCGCGCAGCAGGTCTTCCTGGGCATAATAAAAATTCGGCGTCACGTGGCGCGGATCGTCCTCGTAGAACGGCGCCTGCACCGGTCCCAGGTGCACGCCGTACACCTTGGCGCCCTGGTAGTGCACCACGCGCTGCAGCGGCGCGCCGACCGCCTTCAGGCCGTCGAGCAGGTTGCGCAGCATGGCGCCGTTGATGCGCTCTTCGTCCAGCAGGTCGGCGCCGCTCTTGAGCGCGGCGTAGAACACGTGAGTGGTGTCGCGCGCCGCCGCCAGCGCCTGCACCGTGGCTGCTGCGTCGAGCAGGTCGGCCTTGATCGACTCGACGCCGTCGACGAAAGTGCGCGGCAAGGCACGTACCTGCCATTCGTCCCGCCCGTGCAGCTCGCGCACGACCGCGTTGCCGATGATGCCGCTGGCGCCAACTACCAGCGCATTGTATTTACCGCTCATTGACTGCTCCTTTTACACAATGGGCACGAGCATAGCGCCATGCCGCTTGCTGCGTCGTTTGTAACACTTTTTCCAACTGAAATGCGCCCGTTTCACATTCCAGCTACGATTCTTGAAGTTTCCTCATCGCATCATCCATTTTATTCATGACATCCCTTCTCCTACCTCCCCTGCCCGCAGTCGGCGGCGCCACCTTGCGCCTGTCCGAACTGATGAGCGCGTTCAGCTACGCGCTCGACATCACCGAGGGGCAGCCCGAGGGACATTGCATGCGTGCCTGCTGGATCGGCCTGCACATCGGCCGCGAAGCCGGTCTGGCGCCGGCCCAGCTGCGCGAGCTGTACTACACGATCCTGTTGAAAGACCTCGGCTGCAGCAGCAACGCGGCGCGCATCTTCGAGCTGTACATGAGCGACGACCGCCAGTTCAAGCGAACTGGTCAGCACGCGTTGCCAGCGTGGCGCCGAGATCGCGCGCCTGCTGCGCTTTCCGGAAAGCGTGGCCGCGGGCATTTTCGGCCTGGACGAACACTTCAACGGCAAGGGCCGCCCGAACCGGGTACGCCGCGACGACATCCCGCTGTATTCGCGCATCGCCCTGCTGGCGCAAGTGGTGGACGTGTTCCATACCTCGGGCGCACGCGCGGCGGCGCTGGCGGAAGTCAAGCGCCGTAATGGGCGCTGGTTCGACCCGCAGCTGGTCAAGGCATTCCAGACCGTGGCCGGGTCCGAGGCGCTGTGGGCCGGCCTGGGCGACCCCGAACTCGAACGCGCCGTGGCCGACCTGGCCCAGGCCGAGCATGAAATGCCGGTCGACGACGACGACCTGGACGACATCGCCACTGCCTTCGGCCAGGTGGTCGACGCCAAGAGTCCGTACACCAGCGGCCACAGCGCGCGCGTGGCGCACTACACCGACCTGATCGCCGAGGGCCTTGGCCTGCCGCCCGAGCGCCGGCGCTGGCTGCGGCGCGGCGCCCTGCTGCACGATGTCGGCAAGCTGGGCGTGAGCAACAGCGTGCTCGACAAACCGGGCGCGCTCGACCGCGACGAGTGGAGCGCGGTCAGGCAGCACGCCGCCTACAGCGAGCGCATCCTGGCGCACGTGGGCGCCTTCGCCGAGCTGGCGACCATCGCCGGTGCCCACCACGAGCGGCTCGACGGCGGCGGCTATCCGCGCGGCCTGGCGGCGCCGGACATCACGCTCGAGACGCGCATCATCACCACCGCCGACATTTTCGACGCCATCACCGCCGAGCGTCCCTACCGCGCGGCGATCCCGGTGCCGCAGGCGCTGGAGATGATGGCAAAAACGGTCGGCACGGCGCTCGATCCCGACTGTTTTGCCGCGCTCGAACGGGCCCTGATACCGCAGCTGCAAGCGGCTTGAGGAAGGTGGGCCCTGGCCGCGGGGCCGGTTGCCTGGGCCTTACTTCACGATCGCCCGGAACGTCACCTCGATGAGCTGAGCCGGAAAAGCCAGCCGCGACACGCCGATCAGGTTGCTGGCGCACTGCGGACGTGCGACGCCATACTGTTCCTTCCTAACCTTGCCCGCCACGGCGAATGCCGCGTCGACGTCGAGCACGTACAGCGTCTCTTCGACGACATCGTCCAGCGTCGCGCCGAACTCGGCCAGCAGAGCGCTGGCGTTCAGGTAGGTCTGGCGCATCTGCTGTTCCATGTTGGAAAAATCGGCAGGCTTTCCATGGTCGTCGAGCGGCGCCGGCGCGACCAGCGCGCCCTGGCCATCGTGGGCCAGTTGGCCGGAGACGTAGATGACGTCCTTGACTTGTACGGCTTGGCAATAGCCGTAGATGTCTTCCCAGGCGACGCCGTGGTTGGCGACTTTTTTCGCGAGCGCGGTAGCTGTGTTCATGCGGGTTCCAGGTGGGTTGGCGAAAGGTGGCCGTCAAGGCCAGCGCTTATTCTGCTGGCCTTGACCACCCGCTGCCTTGTATTTTCCTGCTCCGTGGAGCAGCAGCCCTGCCTGCCCCGCTGCTCGCTTTAGCCGAACAGGCCCTCGTCCGAGCCGTCGCCGTCGAAGAAACCGCCCGGGCTGTCGTCGACATTGTCGGCCAGGCTGTCGTCCATGCCGCCGCCCGGCTCGTCGATCGCACCCAGGCCGGCCTGGTCGGCCAGTGCGCTGCCGGACTGGTCTGCGACGCTGTCCGCCCCGCCGCCCGCGGCGTCGCCGGCCAGCAGGTGATTCGACGCGCCATGGCCATCATTGCCGAGCAGGTTGCCGATCCCGTGGAACAGGAAGCTGCCGGCCGCCACGCCGGCCGCCGTCGCTGCCACCGTGCCCAGCATGCTGCCAGCGCCGCCGCGCATGAAGCCACCCTGTGCCGGCGCCGCCTGTGCTGCGGGTGCGACCTGCTGCTGTGGCGCTGCCGCCTGGTAGCGGCCGCCTTCCATGCCCGGCACCGGGTTTGATGGACGGCTCTGCGCCGAGTTGCCCCAGGCATTCGGATCGAGGAAACCGCCGGCGTTTTTGCCGCCCTGGCTTTCCAGTTCGGCGATGCGCGCCTGGGCGTTGCCCAGCGCCTGTTCCACCAGCAACGCCCGCTGGACCAGCAGGTAGGCCGCGTCCGGCTGCTGGGCCACCGCGCGCTGAATGAGCGCATCGGCTTCCGGGTCTTTCGCCACGCCGCGCGCCTGGACCAGCTGGTTCAGGAAATCTTGCAACGTCTGTGTATCGGATGGATTCATGGTGGTGCTCCTGTTGGACGTTCGGATACATCGTATGTTGTGGATCAGTCATCCTGATTTCAAGTTCAGCAACGCGCTGCTAGCATGGGTTTCCGATCAACCGTTCCAGGAGCAGCGATGAATTCGACCGTGGTCCCCAGCCTGCGCTACCGCGATACGCCGGCAATGATCGACTGGCTGTGCAGCAACTTTGGTTTCGAGCGACGCCTGGTCATTCCCGGCCATGACGACACGGTGGCCCACGCCGAGCTGGCACTGGGCGGCGGCCTGTTGATGCTCGGCACCCATGCCGACGACGCCTACGGCAGCCTCCTGACCACGCCCGAGAAGACCGGCGGCCTGCAGACGCAAACCATCTGGCTGCATGTCGAGAATGCCGATGAAGTCTACTCTCGCGTGGTCGAGAGCGGCGCCGCCATCCTGCAGAAGGTCGACGACGTGCCGCAGGGCGGGCGCGCGTTTGCCTGCCGCGATCCGGAGGGACACGTGTGGCAGGTCGGCACCTACGATCCGTGGGCAGGCTGAAGAGCGGCCCCAAGTCGGGCGGGGATTCGCTCGCGGCGGCGCTTGTTTGCTATGCTAGCGCCTTGGCGCCGCTCGTCGCAAGTGGCCGATATATTTCCAAGGAAGCACAACATGGTCTCGCTGCAAGAGCAGTTACTCAAAGCCGGCCTGGTCGACAAGAAAAAGGTCAAGCTGGCCAACCAGGACAAGAGCAAGCAACACAAGGAAGCGCTGCGCACCGGCGTCGACAAGGTCAACGAATCGCGCGAAGCGGCGCTGGAAGCGCAGCGCAAGAACGCCGAACGCGCGCGCGAGCTGAACGCCCAGCGTGACGCCGCCGCCACGCAGAAGGCAATCGTCGCGCAGATCGCGCAGCTGGTACAGCAGAACAAGCAGCCCAAGGGCAAGGGCGACGTGCCCTACAACTTCACCTTCGGCACCAAGATCGAACGCATCCACGTGACAGCGGCGATCGTCGAGCACCTGGTGGCGGGCCGCCTGGTGATCGTGCACATGAACGGCAGCTTCGAGCTGGTGCCGCGCGTGATCGGCGAAAAGATCGCCCAGCGCGACGCCTCGATCGTGGTGCAGGTCAAGAAGAAAGTGCAGGAAGTGGAAGAGGACGATCCGTACGCGGACTTCAAGATTCCGGACGATCTGATGTGGTGATGGTGTAACGTCACACGTAGGGTGGACGGGGACGCCTAGTCGGGTTTCCCGTCCACGCGTTCAACCAATCAATTCAAATCACGACCGCCGAACGCATTCGGCAACTGCTCCGCCGCGGTGGTTTCAAACACCGCCCCGGTCAGGTTGGTCAGCACCACCGGCAACTCATTCCCACCGAGCTCGATGATTACCTGGCGGCAGGCGCCGCACGGTGCGATCGGACCGTCGGTCTGGCCGATCACGGCCAGCGCCGCGAAATCGCCCGGCTGGTAGCCGCTGGCGATGGCGCTGAAGAAGGCGGTGCGTTCGGCGCAGTTGCACAGGCCGTAGGCCGCGTTCTCCACATTACAGCCGCGGAACACGCGGCCATCCTTGCATTCCAGCGCCGCCCCCACCTTGAACTTCGAGTACGGGGCGTAGGCTAGTTCACGCGCGGCGCGCGCTTCGCCGATCAGTTTTGCATATTTCATGTGTTACCTCTTACGGACGGATGGTACGGTGAATCATCGGCTCGGCTGCCGGTTTGTCGGAGCCGATCACGTACGCGGCCTGCACTGCGCGGATCGCGCGCTCGGCCGCTTCCTGTGAACGGGCATGCACAGTCGCCAGCGGCTGGCCGACGACGATCGCATCGCCCAGCTCCACCAGATCGGTGAGGCCGACCGCGAAGTCGATCGCATCCTGCGGACGCACGCGACCACCGCCCAGCGCCACCACCGCCAGGCCAAGTTCACGGGTGTCGACCGACGATGCATAGCCTGCCTCAAGGCTCGGCACCGGCACGATCACCGGCGCGGTTTCCAGGTGCGCGTCCGGCTTGTCCATCAGGTCGACCGGGCCGCCCAGGGCGCTGACCATGCGCGCGAAACGCTCGGCCGCCTCGCCCGATTCCAGCGCCGCCTGCAGCCTGGCGCGCGCTTGCTCGTCGTCCGACGCCAGGCCGGAAATGACCAGCATCTCGGCGCACAGCGCCATCGTCACCGCATGCAGACGCGCCGGGCGCGCTTTACCCGTCAGGTAGTCGATCGCGACGCGCACTTCGACCGCGTTGCCGGCCGCATGGCACAGCGACTCGTTCATGCCGGTCAGCAGCGCCGAGGTGCGCGTTCCCGCGCCGTTGCCGACGCTGACGATGCTCTGCGCCAGTTCGAGCGACTTTTCCGGGGTCGGCATGAAGGCGCCGCTGCCCACTTTCACGTCCATCACCAGCGCGTCCAGGCCGGCCGACAGCTTCTTCGACAGGATCGAGCCGGTGATCATGGCCACCGATTCCACGGTCGCCGTGGTGTCGCGGATGCTGTAGAAGCGCTTGTCGGCCGGCGCCAGCTGGGCGGTCTGGCCGATGATGGCCACGCCCACGTCCTTGACCACGGCGCGGAATTTGTCGGGATCGGGCACGGTGCTGTAGCCCGGGATCGAATCGAATTTGTCGAGCGTGCCGCCGGTGTGGCCCAGGCCGCGGCCCGAGATCATCGGCACGAAGCCGCCGCAGGCCGCGATCATCGGCCCCAGCATCAGCGAGACCACGTCGCCGACGCCGCCGGTCGAGTGCTTGTCGACCACCGGGCCTGGCAGGTTGAGCGACTTCCACTCCATGACCTGGCCCGAATCGCGCATCGCCAGGGTGAAGGCGACGCGTTCGTCCATGGTCATGTCGTTGAAGTAGACGGCCATCGCCAGGGCCGCGATCTGGCCTTCGGTGACGCTGCCGTCAGGGATGCCGCGCACAAAGAACTGGATTTCCTCGGCGGAGAGGATCCCGCCGTCGCGTTTTTTGCGGACGATTTCTTGGGGGAGGAACATATACGTATCTTTCAAAAACGTAGGGTTGGCGGGTCTCCCGCCGACGCGGTGACAGTTACAGGCAAGATCATCGAAAACGATATCGGAGCCACTACCAATCACCGCGTCGGCGGCAAAGCCGCCAACCCTACGTACAACAATATTCTCTAACGCCGTCGTTACACGCCGTACGGAATCCAGACGTTCTTGACCTGGCTCGCGTGCTGCAGCACCGTGCGACCGCACGCCTGCTTCGCATCGAACCAGTCACGGCCCTTGGCGCCGCCAACCCAGGTGCGCTTGAGCGACTCGCTTGATAAACGCTCGACTTCCGCGCAGCCTTCCGCCGAACCATCGTGACGCCACACCGCATCCACGTCATGGTGCGACGCCAGCGTGCGCGCCAGTTCGTCGCTTGATCCAGTGACGATGTTCAGCGCACCGCCCGGCAGGTCCGAGGTGTCCAGCACCTGATACAGGTCGGTTGCCGACAGCGGATACGCTTCCGACGGCACCGCCACCACGCGGTTGCCCATGGCCAGCGCCGGCGCCACCAGCGAGATGAAGCCCAGCAGCGGGTTCTCGTTCGGGCACACGACGCCGATCACGCCGACCGGTTCGTTCAGCGCCACGGTGATGCCGTGCATCGGCGGCTGGTGCGCCGCGCCGTCGTACTTGTCGCACCACGCGGCCCAGTAGAACAGGCGTTCGATCGAGGCCTGGACTTCGCGCGCGGCGTCTTTCGAGCCGGTCTGCTGCGCAATGCGCTGCGCGAATTCGTCGGCGCGGATCGCCAGGTTCTCGGCGATGTAGTACAGCACCTGCGCGCGGTTGTGCGCGGTCGCCCTGGCCCAGCCGGACGCCTTGTGCGCCGCTTCCACGGCGTTGCGGATGTCCTTGCGGCTGCCTTCGCCGACCTCAAGCAGGAACTCGCCATTGGCACCCTTGATCGCGCGGCTGTAGCCGCCGTCAGGGCGCGCCTGCTTGCCGCCGATGTAGATCTTGGCGGTGCGGTCGACCGCGAACGGGCTGCCCTCTTCCGACTGCTTGACGCTGCCCTTCTGCGCGATGACTGGCGCGGCAGGACGCGCATCTTCCGACAGCGGTACCAGGTACTCGACCATCCCCTCTTTACCGCCTTCGCGGCCGAAACCCGATTCCTTCACGCCGCCGAAGCCGCATGCAGCGTCGAACTGGTTCGCGGTGTTGATCCACACCACGCCGGCCTTGATCTGCGGCGCCACGTCCAGCGCCAGGCTGATCGACTCGCTCCACACGCAGGCGGCCAGGCCATACACGGTGTTGTTCGCCAGTTGCACCGCTTCGCCCGGGGTGCGGAAGCTCATTGCCACCAAGACTGGGCCAAAAACTTCGGCCTGGGCCACGGCGGCCGAGGTCGAGGCCCCTAGGATCAGGGTCGGCAGGTACCACGAGCCGGTGGTCGACAGCTCGACATCCGGTTGCCACACTTCGCATCCTTCGGCGCGGCTTGACTCGACCAGGCCGTGGATGCGCTGCTGCTGCACCGGATCGACCAGCGCGCCGATGTCGTTCGATTTGTCCAGCGGCGAGCCGACGCGCAGGTTCTGCATGCGCGCCTTGACCTTGGCGATGAAGCGGTCGTAGATCGATTCCTGCACCAGCAGGCGCGACCCGGCGCAGCACACCTGCCCCTGGTTGAACCAGATCGAATCGACCAGGCCTTCGACTGCCGAATCCAGGTCGGCGTCGTCGAACACGATGAACGGCGACTTGCCGCCCAGTTCCAGCGACAGCTTCTTGCCGCTGCCGGCCGTGGCCTTGCGGATCAGGCGGCCGACTTCGGTCGAGCCGGTGAAGGCCAGCTTGTCGATGCCAGGATGGTTGACGATCGCTTCGCCCACGCGGCCGTCGCCGGTGACGATGTTCACGACGCCCGCCGGCACGCCGGCGCGCTGGCAGATCTCGGCGAACAGCAGCGCGGTGAGCGGCGTGTACTCGGCCGGCTTGAACACCACGGTGTTACCGGCGGCCAGCGCCGGCGCGATCTTCCACGCCAACATCAACAGCGGGAAGTTCCACGGCACGATCTGGCCGACCACGCCGACGGCGCGGTAATCCGCGAATTCTTCCGACTGCAGCTGGGCCCAGCCGGCGTGATGGTAGAAGTGCCTGCTTGCTAACGGCAGGTCGGCATCGCGCGTTTCGCGGATGGTCTTGCCGTTGTCGAGCGTTTCGAGCACCGCGAACAGGCGCGCGTGCTTTTGCAGAAGGCGCGACAGCGCGTACATGATCTTGGCGCGGCCATGGCCGCCCAGTGCCACCCAGCCCGGCTGCGCGCGGCGGGCGGCGGCAACGGCGCGTTCGACGTCGTCAGTGCTCGCTTGCGTGACCTGTGCCAGTTCGGCGCCGTCGGCCGGGTTGTTGGTGGCGAAGGTCTCGGCGGCCTCGGTCCAGGCGTTGTCGATGAACAGGCCGAAACGGCGGCCATGCTGGTCCAGCCACGCGAGCGCTTCCTTGGTGCTTTCTGCTGCGGGGCCGTAATCCATGGTCTGAAGAATCTCTTTAATTGTTGGCATGACGAATCCGGAAAATTAAGGTTGCGCGTGGCGGTGAGCGGCCGAGTAGTTCCCGGTCACGTAGTGCTCCAGCTGGCGCTCGATGTCGGTCAAGAGGCTCGAAGCGCCGATACGGAACAGGTGCGGCTGCAGCCAGTCGTTGCCCAGTTCTTCCTTCATCACGGTCAGGTATTGCAGCGCCGATTTGGCGGTCGAGACGCCGCCGGCCGGCTTGTAGCCGATCTGGAAGCCGGTCATCTCGTGGTAGTCGCGGATTGCGCGCACCATCACCAGGGACACGGGAATCGTGGCGTTGACGCCTTCCTTGCCGGTCGAAGTCTTGATGAAATCGGCGCCGGCCATCATGCATACCCACGAGGCCTTGGCCACGTTTTCCAGCGTCACCAGGTCGCCGGTGGCGAGGATCGCTTTCACGTGAGCGTCGCCGCAGGCCTGGCGGTAAGCCGCCATCTCGTCGTACAGCGCCTGCCAGTTACCGGTCAACACGTGCTGACGGGTGATGACGATGTCGATTTCGGTTGCGCCGGCGGCCACCGACAGCTCGATCTCGCGCAGCTTGGTTTCCATGCTCGACAGGCCGGCCGGGAATGCGGTGGAGACCGCAGCGATCGGCAAGCGGCCCTGCAGCACCTTGACGGCCGGGGTGATCATCTCGTGGTACACGCAGACGGCGCCGGTGGTCAGGGTCTCGAGACCGAGGGCCTGCATCAGATCGGTGCGCAGCGGACGCATCGCCTTCATGCACAGGCGCTCGACGCGCCCCGGGGTGTCGTCGCCCGACAGCGTGGTCAGGTCCATGCACTCGATGGCGCGCACCAGCCAGGCGGCCTGGTATTCCTTCTTGACCGTGCGGCGGTTGGCCAGGCTGGCGGCGCGGCGGTCGGCGGCGTTGCGATTGACCTTGATGCTGTTGACCAGGCCCAGGTCGAGGCCCTGGGCGGCGTTGCGTTTGAAGTCCAGCGGCTGGCTCATAACAGTGCGGTTCCGTTCGAAAGTGGTTTGACGCCAAGGTGGCGGGCCAACGTGGCGCCGATGTCCGAGAAGGTGTTTGCCGTCGGCAGTTCCTGCGGCTTGACGTTCGGACCGAAGAAGATCATCGGGATGTGTTCGCGGGTGTGGTCCGAGCCCGGCGCGGTCGGATCGCAGCCATGGTCGGCGGTGATCACGACCAGGTCGTCCGGCTGCAGCTTGGCCATGAATTCCGGCAGGCGCGCATCGAGTTCGTGCAGCGCGTTGGAATAGCCGGCGACGTCGCGGCGGTGGCCGAAGTGCATGTCGAAGTCGACGAAGTTCACGAACGTCAGCGATTTAGAGGGTGCGTCGTCGGCCACTTCCAGCAGGCGGTCGAACAGCGCCATATTGTCCGGGCCTTTCACCAGGCGCGTGACGCCCTGGCCGGCGAAGATGTCGCTGATTTTACCCAGCGCGATCATCTCGCCGCCGGCCTCTTTCACATGATCCAGCAGCGTCGGCGCGGTCGGCGGCACGGCGTAGTCGTGGCGATTCGCGGTGCGCTTGTAGTCGCCGTCGGCGCCCGTGAACGGACGCGCGATCACGCGGCCGATGTTGTACGGCTTGACCAGTTCATACGCGGCTTCGCACACCTGGTACAGGCGCTCGAGGCCGAAGTGCTCTTCGTGCGCGGCGATCTGCAGCACCGAGTCGGCCGAGGTGTACAGGATCGGCTTGCCGGTCGCGACGTGCTCGTCGCCCAGCTCGTTGATGATGGTGGTGCCCGAGGCGTGGCAGTTGCCCAGCCAGCCCGCAACACCGGTCAGCTCTTGCAGCTTGTCGGTCAGTTCGGCCGGGAAGGTCGGCACCGTCTTCGGGAAGTAGCCCCAGTCGAACAGCACCGGCACGCCGGCGATTTCCCAGTGGCCGCTCTGGGTGTCCTTGCCGGTCGACTGCTCGCGCGCGACGCCCCAGGCCCCCAGGAAGCCGTCGCGCTGCTCAAAACCCGCGGCCCATTCGCCGCTGGCCTTGTGCGCGGCGGCGGCCAGGCCCAGTTGCTCGAGGTTGGGCAGCGACATCGGCTTGCCCTCTTTCGCCGCCCATTCGGCGATGTGGCCGAAGGTGTTGGCGCCCGTGTCGCCGTATTTGTCGGCGTCGGGCAGCGCGCCCAGGCCGAAGGAATCAAGCAGGAGGATGAATGCGCGTGACATGGTCTTCGCTCTTTCAGTCTGAATGGTTTTTCAAGCCGCTGCGCGTGGCGATGCGCCGAAACGCTCGATGAAGGCCGGGATCAAGGTAACCATGTCCTTGGCCGCGATCGCCGCGTACTTCAGGGTCTGGTCGTGCGACAGCGCGAACGGCGACAGGCCTTCGGCCAGGTTGGTGATGGCCGACACGGCAGTCACTTTCAGGCCGCAGTGGCGCGCGGCGATCACTTCCGGAATCAAGGACATGCCGACCACGTCGGCGCCCAGCGTTTTGAAGGCGCGGATTTCGGCGACGGTCTCGAAGTGCGGGCCGGCGGCGGCCAGGTACACGCCTTCGTGCAGGGTGATGCCCTTTTCTTGCGCGGCCGCTTTCACCTGTTCGCGGGTCTCGGCGTCATAGGCGTTGGACATGCTGAAGAAGCGCGGGCCGAAACGGTCGTCGTTCGGGCCGGCCATCGGGCTGCCCGGCAGGAAGTTGATGTGGTCGGTGATCGCGACCAGGCTGCCGGCGTCGGCTTCGACGTTCAGCGAGCCGGCGGCATTCGTCACGAACAGCAGTTCGCAGCCGATTTCCTTCAGCGTGCGGATCGCCGAGGTCATCACGCCCGGGCCGTAGCCTTCGTAGAAGTGGCCGCGGCCCTTCATGCAGGCGACCGGCACGCCGTTCATCTCACCCAGCACCAGTTCGCCGGCGTGGCCGTGCACGGTGCTGATCGGGAAGCCCGGCAATTCGGCGTAGCCGATCGAGACCGCGTCGGTCAATTGCTCGGCCAGCACGCCCAGGCCGGAACCGAGGATCAGCGCCACGCGCGGCGTGAAGCCCGGCTTGCGGGCGCGGATGATGTCGGCGGCTTCGAATGGGGTATTGCTGGACATGATATTCCTTGTCGATGAGTGTGTCGGGGGACGTTACGGAGAGGTATGGCCCGGAAATTGCGTGGGCGTAAGGCTAAGGTCAGCTAACTATTATAACTATGCATGAAGGCCGATATGTATGGCAAATACCCTTTTTCTTGGCGACTTATATCTTTTTTAGATAAATCTACCCAGAAAGTATTGCTATGCATACACTGGATAAGACAGCTGCACCGGGTCGTTGACACAAATCAAACAAATGTCTAGGATGGACAAACAAATGTCAGAAAGCCGAGCTTGAGCGCGATGCCAAAAAAAGAACAATTATTCGAGCTGATCCGCTCCAACCCCTTCATCTCGCAGCAAGACCTGGCGACCCAGCTCGGCCTGTCGCGCTCGGCCGTCGCCAACTACATTGCCACCCTGGTGCGCGAACGCCGCATCCTCGGCCGCGCCTATGTGTTGCCCGATCACCGCCCGATCCTGTGCATCGGCGCCGCCAACCTCGATCGCAAGCTGCGCACGCTCGGCCCGCTGGCTCTGGGCACGTCCAATCCCGCCCGACAAAGCGAATCGTTCGGCGGCGTGGCGCGCAACATCGCCGAGAACCTGGTGCGCCTGGGCGCGCCGGCGGCCCTGATCACGGCCGTCGGCAGCGATGCCTCGGGCCGCGCCCTGCTCTCCTACGCCGACGAACTCGGCATTGACACTCGCGGCGCGCTGCGCATCGACGGCGCCGCCAGCGGCACCTATACCGCGGTGCTGGACCAGGATGGCGAGATGCGCGTTGCGCTGGCCGATATGGCGATCAACGACGCCCTGACGCCCGACTTCTTCGCCACCCGCGAGCAGCAGCGCGCCGGCGCCGCCCTGATCGTGGCCGACCTCAACCTGCCGCGCGACGCCGTCGCCGCCCTGCTCGACGGCGCGCGCGATGACGCCGTGCCGATGGTAATCGTGGCCGTGTCGGAGCCGAAGATCGAGCGCCTGCCCAAGGACCTGCGCGGCCTGCGCCTGTTGATCCTGAACGAAGGCGAACTGGCCGCACGCGCCGGCCGCCCGCTGAACAACAACGCCGACATCGCGCGCGCCTGCGAACAGTTGCGCAAGGACGGCGTGCAGGACGTGATCGTCACGCGCGGCGCGGCCGGCGTCAGCTTCACCAGTCCCGGCGGCCCGAATACGCTGGCCGCGCCACCGGTACGCGTGGTGGACGTCACCGGCGCCGGCGACGCCTTCGCCGCCGCCGTGGTGTGGTCGCTGTACGAAGGCGAAACCGATCTGGCGCGCGCCTGCCGCCGCGGCCTGGCCTTGTCCGGCATGACCATCGCCTGCGAGCACACCGTCTGTCCGCAACCCGATTTCAGCCGTCTCGGCGGCTTCCACGAACCTCTTCTCACGAACTGACCATGCAATCCTTCCTCCTGTTCTCGCCCGAAGTGGCGGCCGCGCGCACTGCCGGCAAGCCAATCGTCGCGCTCGAATCGACCATCATCTCGCACGGCATGCCGTACCCGCAGAACGTGCAGACCGCGCGCGAAGTGGAGCAAGTCATCCGCGACGCCGGCGCGGTGCCGGCCACCATCGCCATCATCGACGGCAAGATCTGCGTCGGCCTCTCTGAAGAGCAGCTCGAAACGCTCGGCGCCTCGCCCGACGCGCTGAAAGTCAGCCGCCGCGATCTGCCGTTCGTGCTGGCGCAGCGCCGACTGGGCGCCACCACGGTCGCCGCGACCATGATCTGCGCCCAGCTGGCCGGCATCGAAGTGTTCGTCACCGGCGGCATCGGCGGCGTGCACCGCGGCGCCGAGACCAGCTTCGACATCTCGGCCGACCTGCAAGAGTTGGCCCAGACCAGCGTGGCGGTGGTCTGTGCCGGCGTGAAGTCGATCCTCGACATCGGCCTGACGCTGGAATACCTCGAGACCCACGGCGTGCCGGTGGTCAGCGTCGGCCAGCCCGGCTTCCCGGCCTTCTTCACGCGCGAAAGCGGCTTCAAGGCCGACTTCCAGCTGGACGAGCCGGAAGCGCAGGCAGCCTTCATCCGCACCAAGTGGCAGCTCGGCCTGGCCGGCGGCGTGGTGGTGTCCAACCCGGTGCCGGCAGAATTTGCGATGGCGCCGAACGAGATCGACGGCATCATCGCCCAGGCGCTTGCACAGGCAGCGCAGCAGAACGTGACCGGCAAGTCGGTGACGCCGTTCCTGCTCTCGCGCATCAAGGAGCTGACCGGCGGGCGCAGCCTGGCCACGAATATCGCGCTGGTCAAGCACAACGCCCTGGTCGGCGCGCGCCTGGCCGTCGCCCTCAACCACAAGGCCGCCTGACTTAGCGACGGCGCAGCGCACATGTCGATCGACCTGAAACAGCTGAAATACTTCCTGGCGGTGGCCGAAGAAAAAAGCTTCAGCCGCGCCGCCGAGCGCCTGCACATCTCGCAGCCGCCTTTGTCGCAGCAGATCATGAAGCTCGAGAGCGAGCTTGGCGTGCGGCTGTTTACGCGCACCACGCGCAGCTTCGAGCTCACCGTGGCCGGACGCGCGCTGATGGTGGAAGCGGCCGAACTGCTGGGCAAGATGCGCATGACGATCGAGACCATCCGCCAGATCGACCGCGGCGAGGTGGGGCGGCTGCGGGTGGGCATCGTCGGTTCGGCGATGTGGGGGCCGATTCCGGGTTTGCTGGAACAGTTCCAGAGCCAGTTCCCGCGCGTGACCTGGACCATCCACGAACTCGGTCCCAACGACCAGTGGGAAGCGCTGCGCAACAAGCAGATCGACGTTGGCTTCTGGCGCGAGCCGCGCATCGAGGCCGACGTGCTCAAGCAAGCCAACCTGCGCCAGGAACTGTGCTTCCGCGAGGACGTCTGCGTGGCGGTCAACGAGCGCCATCCGCTGGCGGCGCGCGAGTCGATCGCGCTGACCGAGATCGCCGGCGAGCCGCTGTTGACGCTGCACCTGGACCAGTCGGCCGAGCCGCGCTACCTGATCCAGTGCTGCGTGAACGCCGGCTTCGAGCCGACCATCTTCCAGGAAGCGGCCGAGCCGCAGACGCTGCTGGCGATGGTCGGCGCGGGCCTGGGCGTGGCGCTGATGCCGGAGACCACCAGCCGCATCGGCTGGCCGGGCGTGCGCTTCCTGCCGATCCATGCCAATGCGCCGTCGGCCAACCTGTACATCAGCTATCCGTCGCAGGACGATGCCCCGGTGGTGCGGGCTTTTCTGAAGATCCTGTTCCCCGACGACCAGCCGGCCTGAAGCGCCATCGCCTCGCCGTCGCGCATGATTCGACCCGCCCTGAGCGGGTCGAACTACATTTCTGCACCGCAATTGTCCCGTTATTGCCGCCAGAATAGCGAATTTTCGCTGTCAAAAACCTCGCACGATTGAGTTCAATTAACTATTTTTAAACATTGCCTCCGGTATGATGGTTATCAAATTCATCAATTTTCACGGGATTCCGTATGACTACAGCGACGCGGCGGTATGGTGGGCTCGACATCGATGCATACGAGGACGCCCGCGATCACGTGGATGAACTGGATGCGATGCGCGACGAACTGGAAACGCGCATCGACGCCCTGCTCGCCGGCGGCGAGCGCAAGGATCTGCTGGCCGCCGCCATGCGCGCTTCGGCCCTGAGCGCCGGCAAGCGCATGCGCCCGCTGCTGTTGATGCTGGTGGCGCGCGACCTCGGCTGCAATTCGCCAGCCCTGGTCGATGTCGCCTGCGCCGTGGAGCTGGTGCACGCCGCCTCGCTGATCCTGGACGACATGCCGTGCATGGACGACGCCAGCCTGCGCCGCGGCAAACCGGCGATCCACGTCCAGTTCGGCGAAGACGTCGCCATCCTGGCCTCGGTCGCCCTGCTCAGCCGCGCCTTCGGCATCCTGGCCCAGGCCCAGGACATCACCCCGGCCACCCGTTCGCGCCTGGTCGCTGCGCTGGCCCAGACCGTGGGCGACCAGGGGCTGGTGCGCGGCCAGTTCGAAGATCTGCATGGCGATGTGCACGGAAATAAGCGCACTCCCGAACAGATCGCCACCACCAACGAACTCAAGACCGGCCTGCTGCTGGGCGTGGCGGTCGACATGGCCTCGATCATCTGCCACGCCGACGAACGCGTGGCGCAGCAACTGCGCGCGTTCGCGCTGGCCGCCGGCCAGGCGTTCCAGATCAAGGACGACCTGCTCGACGGCCCCGGCAACGACAGCACCGTCACCGGCAAGGACACCGGCAAGGACATCGGCAAGGCCACCCTGATCAACACCCTGGGCCAGGACGAGGCCAAACGCCGCCTGATGGGCTGCCTGCAGGAAGCCGACCGCTGCCTGAGTGCCGCGGTTGGGGCCAAGGGCCGTACGCGCGCCTTCGTGGCCGGCCTGTTCGCGCAAGGCGCCAGGAAGCGCGCAGCGATGGAAGCCAAGCCAGAGGTGCCGGTGGCGCGCGAACTGCGCGTGGCCGAGCTGCGCGTCTAAGCACGACCGCGGCGCCCTGCTACGTCACGACAGAGGAATCCGCATGGCGCATTTCGCCGTGGTCGCACCCGCGTTCTACAGCCACTTCAACTCGCTCTCCCAGCTCGCGCTCGCATTGATCGCGCGCGGGCATCGCGTCACCTTCATGCATCGTCCCGACGCGGCGCTCTACGTGCGCGACGCGCGCATCGGCTTTCACGCCGTCGGCGCCGCCACCCACCCGGAAGGCTCGCTCGGCGAATCGCTGCAGCGCGCCGCCAATCCCGGCAGCCCGCTGGGGCTGCGGCGCGTGATCCTGGACATGGCCGACAGCACCGCGATGCTGTGCCGCGAACTGCCGGCGGCGCTGCGCCGGCTCGGGGTCGACTACCTGATCGCCGACCAGATGGAAGCGGCCGGCGGCCTGGTGGCCGAAGGCATCGCCATGCCGTTCGTCTCGGTCGCCTGCGCGCTGCCGGTGAACCGCGAGCCGGGCATCCCGCTGCCGGTGATGCCCTTCGTGTACGAGGACAGCGAACGGGCGCGCAAGATGGTCGAGGGCAGCACGCTGGTATATGACTGGATGATGGGGCCGCACCGGCGCGTGATCGCCGAGCAGGCGCAAGCCTTTGGATTAAGCCCGCGCGACAACCTGCATCAGTGCCTGTCGCCGCTGGCGCAGATCAGCCAGACCGTGGCCGGCTTCGACTTTCCGCGCCGCGCGTTGCCGCCGCATTTTCATCATGTCGGACCGCTGAACGGCGGCGCGGACGCGCCCAACCATGCCGGACTGCCGCCGATCGACCATGATCGTCCTTTCGTGTTCGCCTCGCTCGGCACGCTGCAGGGCCAGCGCTACGCTCTGTTCCGCCGCATCGCCCAGGCCTGCCGCCAGCTCGACGTGCAGCTGCTGATTGCCCACTGCGGTGGCCTGGACGAGCGCCAGGCGCGCGCGCTGGAACGCATCGGCAGCACCCGCGTGTGCGCCTTTGCCCCGCAGCTCGAAGTGCTCAAGCGCGCCAATGCCATCGTCTCGCACGGCGGTTCAAACACGGTGATGGAAGCGATCGCCGCCGGGGTGCCGATCCTGGCACTGCCGGTCGCCTTCGACCAGCCGGGCGCCGCCGCGCGCATCGAATATGCCGGCATCGGCCTGCGCGCCTCGGCGCGCGTCTCGTCAACCGGCCGCATCCGCAACCAGCTGGGCGAACTGCTGGACAAACCGATTTTTGCCAAGCGCATGGCGCCGCTCGCCGCAGAGATCCGCCAGGCCGGCGGCGTGGAACGCGCGGCCGACATCGTCGAAGCGGCATTCGGACTTCAGCCACTGATGGCCAGCCATGGATAACGCCGACACGCCCTACGACCTGATCCTGGTCGGCGCCGGCCTGGCCAACGGCCTTGTCGCCCTGCGCCTGCGCGAGCTGCGCCCCGAATTGCGCATCCTGATGCTCGAACAGGGCGCGCAGGCCGGCGGCAACCACACCTGGTCATTCCATGACAGCGACCTCACCACGGCGCAGAACGACTGGATCGCGCCGCTGGTGTCGCACCGCTGGCCGAGCTACGACGTGGTGTTCCCCGAGTTACGGCGCACGCTGTACGGCGGCTACGCCAGCATCGAGTCGCGCGACTTCGCGCGCGTGCTGGCGCCAACGATGGGCGACGCCCTGCGCACCGGCGTCCAGGTGGCGTCGCTCGGTCCGACCCAAGTCACGCTGGCCGATGGCCAGACCCTGCACGCGCGCGCCGTGATCGACGGCCGCGGCATGCGTCCCAGCAGCCACCTGGCGCTGGGCTATCAAACCTTCCTCGGCCAGGAAGTGCGCCTGGCCGCGCCGCACGGCTTGAACGGGCCGACCATCATGGACGCCAGCGTGGCGCAGCAAGGCGGCTACCGCTTCGTCTATTTGCTGCCGTTCGGCGCGGACCGGGTGCTGATCGAAGACACCCATTACGTCGACAGCGCCGCCTGGGAGCCGCAGCGGCTGCGCGCCAACATCGGCGCCTACGCCGCCGGGCGCGGCTGGCAGATCGAAGAAATCGTGCGCGAAGAACAGGGCTCGCTGCCGATCGTGCTGGCCGGCGACGTCGAACGCTTCTGGGACGAGCTGGATGGCGTGCCCACGGTCGGCCTGCGCGCCGGCCTGTTTCACGCCACCACCGGCTATTCGCTGCCGCACGCGGTGCGGCTGGCCGAGCACATTGCCGGGCTGCCCGATTTGTCCGCCCCCAGCCTGTTCGCCGCCATCCGCGACCATGCGCACCAGGAATGGCAGGCGCAAGGCTTCTTCCGCATGCTCAACCGCATGCTGTTCCTGGCCGGCAGCCCTGACAACCGCTGGCGCGTGATGCAGCGTTTCTATCGCCTGCACGCGCGCCTGATCGCCCGATTCTACGCGGGCGAACTGACCTTCGCCGACAAGGCGCGCCTGTTGACCGGCAAGCCGCCGGTGCCGGTGCTCGAAGCCTTCACCGCGGTCCGCAAAACACACCCTTACCAGATCAGGAAAGCAGCATGAACCAGATGAACATCAATCCAAAGACTGCCGTCGTCGTCGGCGCCGGCTTCGGCGGACTGGCCCTGGCCATCCGGCTGCAGGCCGCCGGCGTGCAGACCACCCTGCTCGAAAAACGCGACAAGCCGGGCGGGCGCGCCTACGTCTACGAAGACCAGGGCTTCACGTTCGACGCCGGCCCGACCGTGATCACCGATCCGTCGGCGATCGAAGAACTCTTCACGCTGTGCGGCAAACGCCTGGCCGACTACGTCGAGATGCTGCCGGTGGCGCCGTTCTACCGCCTGTGCTGGGAAGACGGCAGCCACTTCGACTACGCCAACGACCAGGAAGCGCTGGACCGCCAGATCCACGCGCGCAATCCCGAAGACGTGGCCGGCTACCAGCGCTTCCTGGCGTATTCGAAGGCGGTGTTCGATGAGGGCTACCTGAAGCTGGGCGCGGTGCCGTTCCTGTCGTTCCGCGACATGATCCAGGCCGGCCCGCAGCTGGCGCGCCTGGAAGCGTGGAAGAGCGTGTACGGCATGGTGTCGCGCTTCGTCAAGGACGAGCAGCTGCGCCAGGCGTTTTCGTTCCACTCGCTGCTCGTGGGCGGCAATCCGTTCGCCACCAGCTCGATCTACACGCTGATCCACGCACTCGAGCGGCGCTGGGGCGTGTGGTTCCCGCGCGGCGGCACCGGCGCGCTGGTACGCGGCCTGGTGCGCCTGTTCCAGGACATGGGCGGCAAGATCGAGCTGAACGCCCCGGTGGCGCGCATCGAGACCCAGGGCAACCGCGTCACCGGCGTGCGCGTCGAGGACGGCCGCCTGTTCGGGGCCGACACGGTGGCCTCGAACGCCGACGTGATGCACACCTATGACAAGCTGCTCGGCCAGCACCCGCGCGGCGTCAGCCAGGCGGCGTCGATGGACAAGAAACGCTGGAGCAATTCGCTGTTCGTGCTGTACTTCGGCCTCGACAAACACCACAGCCAGCTGCAGCACCATACCGTGTGCTTCGGCGCGCGCTACAAGGGCCTGATCAAGGACATCTTCAACGGCCCGCGCCTGGCCGACGACTTTTCGCTGTACCTGCACGCGCCGTGCGTGACCGATCCGTCGCTGGCGCCGCCGGGCTGCGGCAGCCACTACGTGCTGGCGCCGGTGCCGCACCTGGGCAATGCGCCGATCGACTGGGCGGTGGAAGGCCCGCGCTATCGCGACCGCATCTTCGACTACCTCGAGAAGCGCTACATGCCGGGCCTGCGCAGCCAGCTGGTCACCAGCCGCTTCTTCACCCCGGTCGACTTCCGCGACCAGCTCAACGCCCACCTGGGCTCGGCCTTCTCGCTGGAGCCGATCCTGACCCAGAGCGCCTGGTTCCGCCCGCACAACCGCGACGCCGAATTGTCGAACCTGTACCTGGTCGGCGCCGGCACCCACCCTGGCGCCGGCGTGCCGGGCGTGATCGGCTCGGCCAAGGCCACCGCCGGCCTGATGCTGCAGGAGGTGCACGCATGAGCGAAGCGCTGATGGCGCACGCGACCCAGACCATCGAGGTCGGCTCGAAAAGCTTCGCGGCCGCAGCCAAACTGTTCCCGCCCGCCACCCGGCGCAGCGTGCTGATGCTGTATGCCTGGTGCCGCCATTGCGACGACGTGGTCGACGGCCAGGAACTCGGCTTCGGTGTCAGTGCGCCTCCGGTGGCACACGATCCACGCGCCGAACTCGATCGCCTGTACGACCAGACCCGGCGCGCCTACGCGGGCGAAGCGATGCGCGATCCCGCCTTTGCCGCCTTCCAGGAAGTGGCGCTCGGCAGCCATATCGCCCCGCGCTACGCCTTCGACCACCTGGCCGGCTTCGCCATGGACGTGGGCCAGGCACGCTACGAGACGGTCGACGACCTGCTCCGCTACTGCTACCACGTGGCCGGCGTGGTCGGCCTGATGATGGCCTCGATCATGGGCGCCCGCGACGAACGTGTTCTGGATCGCGCCTGCGATCTGGGCCTGGCCTTCCAGCTGACGAACATCGCACGCGACATCGTCGACGACGCCGCCATCGGCCGTTGCTACCTGCCGGCGCAATGGCTGCGCGAAGCGGGCATCCCGCTTGACGAAATCGGCCTGCCGCAGCATCGCGCAGCGCTGGCACGGGTGGCGGCGCGCCTGGTCGACTACGCCGAACCCTATTACGACTCGGCCATGACCGGCATCGCCGCCCTACCCGTGCGCAGCGCGTGGGCGATCGCCACCGCGCGCAACGTCTATCGCCAGATCGGGGTGGAAGTGAAGCGGCGCGGCGCGCGCGCCTGGGATGAGCGGGTCGGCACCTCGAAGGCGGCCAAGCTACGCCTGCTGGCGCTGGGCGGCGCCCAGGCGCTCAGTTCGCGTCTTCGAGCGAGGTCGCCGGCGCGGCGCGATGGCCTGTGGCTGCGTCCCGGTCGCGCCGATGAAGCGATGCCGGTTGGCGGTCTTGCAGCTGACGCTTGAGCTTGGACACCGGCGGCGCGTACAGGAAGCCGAACGACACCGCGCCGTCCTTGCCCGGCACCGCGTGGTGCATGCGGTGCGCCTGGTATAGCCGCTTGAAGTAGCCGCTTTTCGGCACGTAGCGGAACGGCCAGCGCTGGTGCACCAGGCCGTCGTGGGCGACGAAGTACAGTGCGCCGTAGGCGGTCATGCCGGCGCCGATCCATTCCAGCGGATGCGCGCCGCGGGTGCCGAACCAGATCAGGGCGATGGCCACGCCCGCGAAGACGACCGCGAACAGGTCGTTCTTCTCGAACCAGCCGGTGCGCGGCTCGTGGTGCGAGCGGTGCCAGCCCCAGCCGAAGCCATGCATCACGTACTTGTGCGCGACGATGGAAAACACTTCCATGAAGGCGATGGTGGCAAGGACGATGAGCGTGTTGGTCAGCACGGTGGGCATGATGGGGTGGTTAAAAGGCAAGAATCAAGAATGGCTACAGCCTAGCACGGACGCCCCCGCGCACGGGTCGGCAGCACGACAACAAACGCCGTCAAAGGCGATACACGCACAATTCAGTCAACCATTGGAGTCTTCATGAAGGTCTTTCGTTCTTCCAGCCGTCCCCTGCTCTGCTCGGCCCTGCTCGCCGCATGCGCCTGCGCATCGGCCGCCAACATCGAGGTGCGCGTCACGGGCGTGGTCGCCGGTAAAGGCAAAGTGGCGGTGGCCGTGTGCGACAAGGACACTTTCCTGAAGGATTGCAAGTATTCGGCGAAAGCGCCGGCCAAAGATGGCGAGAACGTCATCACGGTGAAGGACGTTCCGGCCGGCACCTGGGCCGTGCTGTCCTACCAGGACGAGAACGACAACGGCGAGCTGGACCGCAACATCGTCGGCATCCCGCAAGAGAACTACGGCTTCAGCCGCGATGCGCGCGGCCGCTTCGGGCCGCCGAGCTTCGAGGATGCGGCGTTTGCGGTCAGCGGCGACGCGGCAACGGCCGCCATCAAGCTGCGCTGAGCGAAGCGGGCTTTCATCCACCCTGTTTTTACGGAGTTCCCATGCAACGACATACAGCAGCAATCGTCGGCGGCCTGATCGCAGGCGTCGTGACCACCGTAGCGATGACGGCAGGCCGCAAAACCGGCGTACTGGGCAAGACGCTCGACCGCGACGCCGTCGACTGGATCGACGACGTCACCGGGTCGCGCAAGCTGATCGGCGACAGCGGCACCAGCGTCGTCGAATTCGTCAACCACCTGGGCGCCTCGGCCGCGTTTGCCGCCGCCGTGCCGACGCTGCGCGACATGGCGCCGTCGTTGTCGCCGGTCGCACTCGGCACGCTGTACGGCAGCGCCCTGTACGCCGTCAACATCGGCGCCATCGCGCCGGTGCTCGGCATTACCGAAGGCGAAGTCGAAGCGGGCCCGCGCAAGGCTGCCGAGCGGTGGGCGATCCACGTGTTGCAGGCAGTGGTTACCGCGGTCGTGGCGGAGCGTTTGACGACTGAAGGTAGAATGCCGCTCCAATCCAAGCGATAAGAAGGCAAGCAATGAAAAAAACCGACCTGGCAAAGAGCGACGCCAAGAAAATCATGAACCAGATGGCCGCCAAGGGCGCAGCCTTCGGCGCCGCCAAGCCCGCGCTCGACCGCCGCGAACAGCGCGAGCGTGAACGCGCGCTGGGGCTGGTGCCGTTCGCGGTCAAGCTCAACGGCGACCTGGTGCAGCAGCTGCAACTGCTCGCCAAGGAGCGCGACGTCGAGATGAACCAGCTGGTGGCGGAACTGCTGCAAAAAGGCTTGACGGCCTGACCTTGCGCGCTGCGGCTGCCGACGCCGTAAAATACTGCCTTGATCCACCTGCAAGGAATATTTTATGGAAAGCACCGACCAGCGTTACCTCATCCAGCAAAACAAGCGCGTCATCGAAGGGCAATCTGCCCCGGTCTTCGCCAAGGTGATGCGCAGCAAGGACGGCAAGTTCGAAGGCGTCTCGTTCATCAAGAACAAGGAAAAAGCGACCATCATGACGGTCGCCGAAGCCGAGGAAGCGATCGCGTGGGCAGCCAGGAAGAAAGGCAACGCCCACGAATACGATACCAAGATTATTTGCGTCGGCCAGTAATCAGGCGCTGTTGCCAGATGTGTTGCCCGCTATGATGCCGGGCGCCACAGCGCGTGAATTGGCATTCGTGCGGAATACGATCGGCTGCTCGATCACCTGCCCTTTGTCGAGTCCTGCCCCGCCCTGGCTGGCGAAGTGGATCACCTGATCGACCCGGTCGCGCTTGGGCGACTTGCTGCATACGGGATCGGTGGCCGCCGCGTCGCCGGCCAGCATGAACGCTTGGCAGCGGCAGCCGCCCAGATCGCGTCCCTTTTCGTCGCAGCTGCGGCACGGCTCCTGCATCCAGTCATTGCCGCGATAGGCATTGAAACCGTGGCTGGTGCGCCAGATGTCGCCGAGTGCCATATCGCGCACGTTCGGCAGATTCAGTCCGGGCAAGTCGCGCGCGTTATGGCACGGCAGCGCCACACCATCGGGCGCCACGCCTAGAAACACCGAGCCCCAGCCATTCATGCAGGCCTTGGGCCGGTCTTCGAAATAATCCGGCACCACGAACAGCAGCTTGCATGCCTCGCCGATGCGTGCGCGGTATTCCTCGACCACGCGTTCGGCCTCGCGCACCTGCTCGCGCGTCGGCATCAGCTGGGCGCGGTTCTTCATCGCCCAGCCATAGTATTGGGTATTGGCCAGCTCCAGATACTCGGCGCCGAGCGCCAGCGCCATCTCGATGATCTTGCCGACGTGCGGCAGGTTATAGCGGTGCAGCACGCAATTCATCACCATCGGGTAATCGTATTGCTTGATCAGCTTCGCCACTTTCATCTTCAGGTCGAAGGTGCGGGTGCTGCTCAGGAAGTCGTTCAGTTCGCGCGTCGAATCCTGGAACGACAGCTGGATATGGTCGAGCCCCGCGTTCTTGAGCGCGGCAATGCGGGTTTCGTTCAGGCCGACGCCCGAGGTGATCAGGTTGCTGTAGAAGCCGAGCCGGCGCGCTTCCGCTACCAGCTCCTCGAGATCGTCACGGTTCAACGGCTCGCCGCCGGAGAAACCCAGTTGCACCGCACCCAGCGCACGCGCCTCGCGCATCACGCGCACCCATTCGCCGGTGGTGAGCTCATTGCGCACCGCGTCGTAATTGAGCGGGTTGTAGCAGAACGCGCAATGCAGCGGGCATTGGTAAGTCAGTTCGGCCAGCAGCCAGAACGGCGGCGACACGGTCGGCGCGCCCGGGGCGGCTTGGTTCGGCAGCATCACTCGATCCATTTATGCTGATAGGCGTGGGCCAGCAAGCCTTCGATGTCGGGACGCAGATTGCTTGCCTGGAATTTGGCTTCCAGGTTGCTGATAATCTGGTCGACCGGCGTCTTGCCGTCGCAGCATTTCAGGATCTCGGCGGCGCTGTTATTCAGCTTGACCATGCCTTCCGGGTACAGCAGCACGTGGGATTGCTGGGCATCTTCCCACTGCAGGCGAAAGCGGCGGCTCAGGGCCGGCGTGGCGGGAAATCGCGGTTGGTTCATGTCGGATAAGCTTTTTCGATGGCGTCCAGCATGGCCCACAGGATGTCCAGCTTGAACATCAGGATGTCGAGCGCGCGCTGCTGTTGCGCTCGCGTGGTGAAATAGTCGAGGGTCACGCTCAGGCCATGTTCGACGTCGCGCTGGGCCAGTGGAATGCGGCTGCGGAAATACGTCAGGCCTTCCGATTCGACCCACGGATAATGCGTCGGCCAGCCGGCCAGCCGGTCCTTGTGGATCTGCGGCGCGAACATTTCGGTCAGCGACGAGCACACCGCTTCCTGCCACGGCGAGCGGCGCGCGAAATCGACGTACGCGTCGCAGGCGAAACGCACCGCCGGCACCACGTGCTGCAGCGACCACAGTTCGGCGCGCGGGATACCGGCCGCTTCGCCCAGCTGGGTCCAGGCTTCCATGCCTCCCTGGGCGTCGCCCTGGTAATCGTCATAGCCGTCATGGTCCAGGATGCGCGCGATCCACAGCCGGCGCGTGGCGCGGTCGTCGCAATTGGACAGGATCGCCGCATCCTTTTTCGGAATGATGAACTGGTAATAGAAGCGGTTGGCGATCCAGCCGCGAATCTGCTCCGGCGAACACAGGCCGGCGTTCATGCGCACGTTGAATGGGTGATGGATGTGGTAGCTCTTCCCCATCGCGCGCAATTCGCGTTCGAATTCTTCGCGCGACCAGGGTTGCAATCCGGCTGCGCTGTCGTTGAATGCGGGCGTCATACGATGATTTCCATGCCGTCGAAAGCGACCTCGATGCCGTGCGCGGCCAGTTCAGCGCGTTCGGGCGAATCCTCGCGCAGGATCGGGTTGCTGTTATTGATGTGAATGAGGATCTTGCGGCGCGCCGGCATGCGGTCGAGCACCTCGATCATGCCGCCCGGCCCCGACTGCGGCAGATGGCCCATCATGTGCGCGGTCTTTTTCGACAGGCCGAGCGTGATCATCTCGTCGTCGCTCCAGCAGGTGCCGTCGACCAGCAGCACGTCGGCCTGGCGCATCGCCGCTTCCACCGCGTCGGTCAGGTGGCCCAGACCCGGCGCATAGAACACGCGCGCGCCGCTGGCGCTGTCATGCAGCATGAGTCCGATGTTGTCGCCCGGGTGCGGGTCTTCACGGTGCGACGAATACGGCGGCGCCTTGCTCAGCAGCGGAATCGGCAACAAGGTCGTGTCGTGCAGCGGCGCGATCGACAGCGCTGCACCATCGAGCGCCAGCGGGCGGGCATCGACGCCGCAATAGTGACCGAGCACGCGGGTCAGCGGCAAGGCCTGCGACAGGTCGGCCAGCACTTCGCTGGTCGCGTACAGCGGCAAGGGCGAGCCGCGCTCGCGCAGCATCAGCAAACCGGTGACGTGGTCGATCTGGGCGTCCATCAATAGCACTGCAGCGATGCCGGTGTCGCGCACGGCGCGGGCGGGCTGCAAGGCAGGGTTGGCGCGGATCTGCATCAGCACGTCGGGCGAGGCATTCACCAGCAGCCAGTCGACGCCGTCGTCGCTGACGGCGATCGAGGACTGGGTACGGCTCACCGCCTGGATCGTGCCTTTGCGCACGCCATCGCAGTTCAGACAATTACAGTTCCACTGAGGAAAACCTCCCCCGGCGGCGGAACCAAGTACACGGATTTTCAACGGCTCATCCAACCTTTCGATACGGTTAGCGCAAGTTAGCGCACGCTAAAAGCAAGTGCCGATCAGGCTCGCACCTGTCGGCACCTGCCGGCGTTACGCATTAACGATTGAAGACATACATCGTGATTTCAAAACCCCAACGAAAGTCGATTGCCTGAGGTGTTTCCCAGCTCATAGTAGCCTCCTGTTGAATGGATGATGATGTCGCGCATGCGACAGTAGTCGTTCACAAAGACTACGCTTTATTGTGACTTAGTATTAATTATTTTGCACAAGATCGGCCGGCTGTTGTGTGGGCGTACTTACTGCAGGTAGCAGGCTTGGGCCGGCATCGGTGACGAACGGAGGCCGCGCTTGCAAAGTCGCGCGCAACGGCGCAGGATGAGATCGACCCAGCCGAGCCACTTCAACCAGGAGACGGATGATGATCAAGGTGAGCGTGATGTACCCGAACGGCCCCGACGCCCATTTCGACGAAGCGTACTACCGGGACCGGCACATGCCGATGGTGAAGGAACTGATGGGCGACTATTGCAAGTACTACACGGTCGACCGCGCGCTCGCCGCCGCCACGCCCGAGACGAATGCGCCCTACATCGCCATGGGCCATTTGTTTTGCGAGTCGGTCGATGCCTTCCAGGCCGGATTCGGCCCGCATACGAAGGAGATCATGGGCGACATTCCCAATTACACCAACCAGAAGCCGATCATTCAGATCAGCGACGTGCTGGTGGGTTGAGTTGACTGGACGCGGTGTGGTCAAGCGCACCGTATCGACCCGGTCGACTTAATGCGTCGCTCCACCCGCCTCGACCACATCGTCCGCCACGCCCAGCGTCACCTCAACGGCAATGCGGATGCCGGCCACGATATCGTCCAGCGCCATCGACGGCGGCGCATCCGGCCGCCCTGCCGTCTGCTCCGGCAGAAACGGCACGTGAATGAAACCGGCCTTGATCGGCTGGCCGGCGACATGGTGCATCAGCCCATAGAACACGTGATTGCACACGAACGTGCCCGCAGTCTGCGACACACCCGCAATCAAGCCTTGACCCCGCATCGCACGCACGATCGCCTTGATCGGCAATGTCGAAAAATACGCCGCAGGACCATCGTCGACAATTCGCACATCCACCGGCTGCTGCCCATCGTTATCGAGTATCGACGCATCGTCGACATTGATCGCCACCCGCTCGACCGAGATCTCGGCCCGCCCGCCGGCCTGCCCGACCGCGATCACGACGTCGGGATGCAATTCAGTGACCAGCGCCGCAATCGCCTCATTGGCGTCGCCGAACACGCACGGCAACTGCCGCACCTCGACCTGGAAGTGATGGCCGCCGGCCTCCCCCTGCCAGCCTTCCAGCGCGCGCACCGCCTCCCACGCCGGGTTGATGGTCGCCTTGTTGAACGGCTCGAAGCCGGTAAGCAGAACGGTCTTGATCATAGGTTCATCAGGAAGTAGAGCAGGAAGATGTTCGCCACCAGGAGCGGCAGCGCGGTCGGAATCTGGGCGCGGATCACTGCGTTCTTGTCCGGCAGTTCGAGCAGCGCCGCCGGGACAATGTTGAAGTTGGCGGCCATCGGCGTCATCAGGGTACCGCAATAGGCGCTGAACATGCCGATCGCCGCCATCACGGCCGGATTGGCGCCGTACACGCCGACCAGCACCGGGATGCCGACCCCGCCCGCCATCACCGGAAACGCCGCGAAGCCGTTGCCCATCACGACCGTGAACAGCGCCATGCCGAGGCAGAACACCGCCACCGCGACGAAGCGCAGGTCGAGCCCGATGTACGAGGTGGTCAGGTGCGCCACCGCCTTGCCGACGCCGGCCTCAGAGAACAGCAATCCCAGCACCGCCAGTACGTGCGGCAGCACCACCGCCCAGCCCATGGCGTCGATCAGGCGGCGCGCCTCGCGCACGCCTTGCAACGGCGTGGCGCGCGTCAGCCAGCAGGCGGATAGCAACGCCACCAGCGCGCCGACACCCAGGCTGGCCAGGGTCAGGTGGGCCGGGTCGAGCAGCGGCAGGCCGCCGATGTGCACGTCCTTCAGCACGGTGGCGCCGATCACGGTCACCAGTGGCAGCAGCAGCGCCGGAATGAACAGGCGGTTGCCCAGGCGCGCGGCGCTGGCGCGGCGCGCGTCGTCGGATAGTGGCACAGGTTTACCGGCGCGCACGCCGCCGAAGCCGGCCAGCAACGCCATCGCGATCATCAGTGCGCCGATCCAGGCCGGTTCGATGCGTTCGCCAGCCAGGTACAGGGTGGCGTACAGGCCCCAGAACAGCGCCGTGGTGTAGCGGCGCGGGTTGCTGCGGTCGAGCAGGTTCATCACGCCGACCGCACCCAGCAGCAGACCGATGACGATGTACAGATGGTCGATGGTGAGCGTCATGCGGCGACCTTCGCGGTCTCGGTGCGCGTGCCCAGTTCGCGCCGCAGCTGGGCGTCGAGCCGGCGCAGGTTCCAGGCGTGGATGACGAAAGCGCTGATCGCGGTCGGGATGCCCCACATGGCAATGTGCAGCGGATTGACCTCGATGCCTTCGGCCTGCAGGATGGTGTGCATCAGCACGATGGCGCCAAAAGCGACGAAGATGTCTTCGCCGAAGAACAGGCCGACGTTGTCGGTGGCGGCGGACATGGCGCGGATGCGGTGGCGCAGGCGGTCGGGCAGCGCGCCGTATTGCGCTTCGGCGGCCGCCTCGGCCATCGGCGCCACCAGCGGGCGCACCATGTTCGGGTGGCCGCCCAGGCTGGTCAGGCCCATGGCGGCGGTGCTTTCGCGCGCGAACAGGTACACGATCAGCAGGCGCCCGGCGGTGGCGGATTTGACGCCGGCGATGACGGCCTGGGCGCGGTCGCGCAGGCCGAAGCGTTCCAGCAGGCCGATGGCGGCCACCGGCAGCAGCAGGATCAGGGGCAGGTTGCGGGTCTTGACGAAGGCGTTGCCGAGCGACTCGAGCAGCGCCACGAAGGGCATGGCGGCAGCGGCGCCGGTGACACCGCAGGCCGCCACGGCGACCAGCACCGGATTGGCCCGCAACAAAAATCCTGCGACCACGACTGCCACACCGAGCAGCGGCCACAGGTTGACGCTCGAATCCATGCACGCTCCGGCTGGTTATGAAAGCCGGGCAATCTTACAGCATGTCCATGGACCCTCTGCGGTCGATCTTAGTCAGGCCGAACCGGGTTGGTGGCAAGGTCGCCCACTACCGTGTTCCATTGACGCACGTGGAAGGCGCGCACCAGGCCGTGGGTGACGTAGGGATCCTTGGCCGCGAACAGCTGCACCGTTTTGGCGCTGTCGGCCTGGAACACCAGTACCGCCTGGTCGGCCGGTTCGGCCACCGCGCCTGCCAGGATCAGCTCGCCGCGTTCCTGCGCTTCCCAGGCCAGCTTCAGGTGGGCGTCGCGAAATTCGCCGCGGCGTTCGAGGTAGTCGGGAGCGAGGTCGTACATCAGGAGGAAGTGCACTGGGTTCTCCAAAGGTGGCGGCGGTCGGGGCCGGGGATTGTCTGAATGGTACTGTACTGGAACCGGGTTAGATGAGGTGTTTGTTTGTCCGGATGCGCAGACGGCGGATGTGCGACCAGCTCGACGCCAGACTGCGTAGCTCTACCCAAATGTTGGATCAAAACAACTTTTTAACCCACCGCGCATCGTCCACCCCGCACTGATACATGCCGTACAGAACAAAACTGCTGAGCAGGCGTAGACTACCTCCATGGACACCTCGAAGAAAATGGCGGCAGGGATCACCGGATTTGCCAGCATGCTCTGGCTGGGGCTGACGGCTGCCGTGGCGGCCAACCAGCGCCGCCTGGTGTTCAATCCGACGCTGGAACGCGAGGTCAAGAGCCCGCGTTCCAGCGGCCACCGCACGCGCCCGGTGGTGCTGCGCGCCAAGGATGGCACCCGCCTGTGCGGCTGGCTGATGACGCCGACCATTCCCGGTCCGCGCCCCGCCGTGCTGTACTTTGGCGGGCGCTCCGAAGAAGTCTCGTGGGTGGTGCGCGATGCCGGCAAGCTGTTCCCCAACATGACCGTGCTGGCCATGAACTACCGCGGCTATGGCGAGTCGCAAGGCATCCCGGCCGAGATTCACATGATCGAAGACGGCTGCCTGCTGTTCGACTGGCTGGCCACGCGCGGCCAGGTCGACGCGCGCCGCATCGCGGTGGTCGGGCGCAGCCTGGGCTCCGGTGTCGCGGTGCAGGTGGCCAAGGAACGTCCGGCCCACTCGGTGGTCCTGATCACGCCCTACGATTCGATCCTGGCGATCGCCAAGCGCCGCTTCCGCGTGATGCCGATCGAGTACATGCTGCGCCACCGCTTCGAGTCGATCAAGCACGCGCCTTCTCTCAAGGCGCCGACCTACGTGCTGCGCGCCGCCAGCGACGACGTGGTGCCGCATGCGAACACCGACCTGCTGGTGGCCAAGCTGGGCCGGCTGGTGGCGGACGATACCGTCCCCGAGTCGGACCACATGAACATCCCCTACCTGGACAGCACCCAGGACATGGTCGCCGGCTTCCTCACCCGCCAGTTCGCGCGGCCGGTCGAGCCGTCGGTGGCCGCAGCGGCCGATGCCGCCGCTGCCGCACCCGCGACTGTATTGACCGAAGAGCCCGCAATCGCGGCGGCCAGCGCGGTGCCGATCACCATCACCGAACCGCCACTTGCGGCCAATGGCCCCATCCTCCCCGCTCCGACCCTGCCGGAAAAAGCCACTGCCTGAGAAAAAAATTGCAAAAGTTGTCAGCAGTTATATTTCCATCGAATAAATTGGCAAGTAAAATCGTATTTGTCATCAACTTGTAGATTGATGCATATTTGACAGCTTGCGCTGTGATGACCCGTGTTCGCCTTGAAAACAGGCGCGTCGGGCACCCAGTGCCCCGCAGGTTCGCCGGAAGCCTTGTTGCTGACATGCGACATGCGCTTGTTTCCGCCGAAAGAATTGGTCGCCAGATACAAATCGTAACCCCCAGCGGTCCCTTGGGCTGACACAATCGCGCAGCGCGGTGCAGCCTGGTGCTTCAGCCTGCCTTGCTGTCGATGTCGCCGCAGGTGCAGCCCATCCCATCGCCAGCCGCGTGGCGGGTACAATATCGCTATTCCAGGAGCTCATACATGAAATTCAAGCAACTCAGCATGACCATTGCGGCGCTGTGCGTCGCCGGCAGTGCGATGGCCGCGCCGGCAGCAGGTCCGATCGCCGCGCCCAAGCTGGGCGTGGTCTACGATGCTGGCGGCAAGTTCGACAAGTCGTTCAACCAGTCCGCTTACGAAGGCCTGCAGAAGTTTTCCAAAGAAACCGGCATCAAGGTGCTGGAAGTACAAGCCAACAGCGATACCCAGGCCGAACAGGTGATGCGTGGCCTGGCGCGCAAGAAGATCGACCTGATCGCAGCGATCGGCTTCTCGCAGACCCAGGCCGTGCAAAAGGTTGCCAAGGAATTCCCGAACGTGCGCTTCGTGCTGATCGACAGCATCGCGCAAGGCGCCAACGTCAATTCGGTGATGTTCAAGGAACAGGAAGGCTCCTACCTGGTCGGCACAGCCGCCGCGATGGCTTCTAAAACCAAGAAGCTGGGCTTCGTCGGCGGCATGGACATTCCGCTGATCCGCGCCTTCGCCTGCGGCTACGCGCAAGGCATCAAGGCCACCGCGCCGAAGGCCGAGATCGTCCAGAACATGGTCGGCACCACCGCCGCCGCCTGGAACGACCCGGCCAAGGGTGGCGAACTGGCGCGTGCCCAGTTCGACCGCGGCGTCGACGTGGTCTTCGCCGTGGCCGGCGGCAGCGGCATGGGCGCGCTGCAGATGGCCAAGGAAAAGGGCAAGCTGGCGATCGGCGTCGATTCGAACCAGAACTACCTGCACCCGGGCACGATGCTGACCTCGATGGTCAAGCGCGTCGACGTGGCGATCTACGATTCGTTCAAGTCGGTGCAGAACGGCACCTGGAAAGGCGGCGTCACCTATAAAGGCCTGAAAGAAGGCGGCGTCGACTGGGTGCTGGACAAGGACAACCGCAAGGTCGTCACGCCGGAGATCGAAAAGCGCGTCATGGGCGTGCGCCTTGACATCATCAACGGCAAGATCAAGGTCATCGACTACCGCGCCGGCAGCAGCTGCCCGGTCTGATTTTCTTCACCCATTGCGAAGCGCGCCGCACCGGTTCAACCGGTCCGGCGCGCTTTTGAATGAATGCACACACTTTTATGTACGACAGATCGCCATGCAGCCAGCCGTAGAATTTCGCAACATTAGCAAGGCCTTCGGGCCGGTGCAGGCGAACGCCGACGTCAGCTTCTCGATCGCCAAGGGCTCGATCCATGGCGTGATCGGCGAAAATGGCGCCGGCAAATCCACCCTGATGAGCATCCTGTACGGCTACTATCACGCCGACAGTGGCCAGCTCGTCATCAACGGCGCCGAGCAAAAGATCCGCTCCAGCCAGGAAGCCATCGAACTCGGCATCGGCATGGTCCACCAGCACTTCATGCTGGTCGAGAACATGACCGTGCTCGACAACGTCATGCTGGGCGCCGAAGGCGGCTTCAAGCTGTCCAAGAAGCGCACCGAAACCGAAGCCAAGCTGCGCGAGATCTGCACCCGCTACCGGCTCGACGTCGACCCGCTGGCAACCATTTCGGACCTGTCGGTCGGCGCCCAGCAGCGCGTCGAGATCCTGAAACAGATCTACCGCAGCGCCGAGATCCTGATCCTGGACGAACCCACCGCCGTCCTCACCACCCAAGAGATCGCGTCGCTGTTCGACATCCTGCGGCTGTTCAAGGAACAGGGCAAGACCATCATCCTGATCACCCACAAGCTGGGCGAGATCATGGAGATCACCGACCAGGTGACCGTGATGCGCGCGGGCCGCGTGGCCGGCGCCGTCGCCACCGTCGACACCTCGAAGGAGCAGCTGGCCAACATGATGGTCGGCCGTCCGATCGAGGGCAACCTGCCGCGTAAACCGTATGCGCCCGGCGCACCGGTGCTGCAGGTCGAGAACCTGCAACTCAAAGATTCGAATGGCGTGCAGCTGCTAGCCGACATTGCCCTCAACGTGCGCGCGGGCGAGATCGTCGCCATTGCCGGCGTCTCCGGCAACGGCCAGAGCGAGCTGATGGAAATCCTGTCCGGCATGCGCCTGCCGACTTCCGGCACGGTGACCATGGAAGGCAAACCCCTGCCCTTCGCCGGCCGCTCCAACGCCGACGGCCTGCCCGCCCTATTTCGCAATCTCGGCATCGGCCACGTGCCGGAAGACCGCCTGCGCGACGGTGTGATCAAGGATTTCTCGGTGATGCAGAACACCGTGTTCGGCTACCAGGACCGCGTCACCAATGGCGCCGGCCTGTTCGACTTCAAGGCCATCGCCGCGCGCTGCGCTCATTTGCTTGAGCAATTCGATGTGCGTCCGAAAGACCCCAACGTGCGCATCGGCCTGCTTTCCGGCGGCAACCAGCAGAAGGTGGTGATCGCGCGCGAAGTCTCCAGCGCGCCGAAGCTGATGCTGGTCGGCCAGCCGACCCGCGGCGTCGACATCGGCACCATCGAAAGCATCCACACCCAGCTGCTGCGCCTGCGCGACGAAGGCGTGGCGATTTTGCTGGTGTCGACCGAGCTGGAAGAAGTGCGCGCACTCAGCGACCGCATCGTCGTGATGTCGGGCGGCCGCGTCACGGGCGAACTGAAAATTGACGAATTCGATACCACCCGCATCGGCCTCCTGATGGGCGGGATGCACAAATCATGAAAACCACTGAACTCCCACGCTGGGCCTCGGGCTTCGTCCTGCCGGTCCTGAACCTGCTGTCCGCGCTCTTGGTCGCGGCCCTGGTGATCCACCTGCTGGGCGAAAGCCCGGTCGAGTCGCTGCAGATCCTGGTCAACAGCGCCGTGCTCAATCCGGAAGGCCTGAGCTACACGCTGTTCTACGCCTCGACCTTCGTGTTCACGGGTCTTGCCGTGTCGATCGCGATGAAGGCCGGCCTGTTCAACATCGGCGCCGAAGGCCAGATGTACCTGGGCGGCCTGGGCCTGACCCTGGCCATGCTCAGTTTTGACGCGACGCTGTCGCCGTGGCTCCTGATCCCGCTGGCGATCGTCGCATCGGCCGCATTCGGCGCAGGCTGGGCCTTCCTGCCCGGCTACCTGCAGGCCAAGCGCGGCAGCCACGTGGTGGTCACCACCATCATGTTCAACTTCATCGCCGCCGGCCTGATGAACTTCATCATCGTCAAGTACCTGATCCCCGAGGGTGACCAGAACCCGGCCAGCCGCACCTTCACCGAAGCGGCCGCGATGCCGCGCCTGGTCGACTGGTTCCCGGCGCTGGGCGACACGCCACTGAACATCTCCTTCCTCCTGGCCCTGGTGGCGCTGGCCATCTACGGCGTGGTGGTGTCGCGTTCGAGCTGGGGCTACAAGCTGCAGGCCACGGGCCTGAATGCCCACGCCGCCCATTACGCGGGTGTGCGCATCAGCCGCACCATCATCGTGGCGATGCTGATCTCGGGCGCGCTGGCGGGCCTGGCGGCGGTGAACTCGATCCTCGGCTCGACCCACTACCTGAGCCTGAACTTCCCGGCCGGCGCCGGCTTCATCGGCATCGCGATCGCCCTGATGGGCCGCCAGAACCCGATCGGCATCCTGCTGTCGGCGGTGCTGTTCGGCGCGCTGATCCAGGGCGGGTTCGACCTGTCGCTGGAAAAGCCGAACATTCCGCAAGAGACCATCGTCTTCATCCAGGGCCTGATCATCCTGTTCTGCGGCGCCATGGAAAACATGTACGGACCGGCTGTCCTGAAGATGATCAACGCAACACGTAGCAACAAGGGTTAAGCCATGGAAGACTTCCAGTTCGCCAGCATCGTCGTCTCCACCATCCGCAACGCGCCGGTGCTGATCTTCGCCGCCATGGCCGGTCTGTTCGCCGAGCGCAGCGGCGTGGTCGACATCGGCCTCGAAGGCAAGATCCTGGCCTCGGCCTTCGTCTCGGCCGGCGTCGCCTATTCATATCAGGATCCGTGGCTCGGCATCGCCGCCGGCATCCTGGCCTCGATGGCCCTGGCCCTGGTGCAGGCCTTCGTGTCGATCACCCAGAAGGGCAACCAGCTGGTGGCCGGCATCGCCATCAACATCGCCATGAGCGGCCTGACCTTCGTGGTGGCGCAGTACTTCTTCCAGCAGGGCGGCCGCACGCCCGACCTGGGCGACGCGCGCCTCAATGACGTGGTCCTGCCGGGCACCGATCTGGTGGCCGGCGTGCCGGGCCTGGGCTGGTTCTACGGCCACGTGATCGGCGGCCATTCGGTGCTGGTGTACCTCGCCTTCCTGCTGATCCCGGTGGTGCACTGGACCCTGTACCACACCCGCTTCGGCCTGCGCCTGCGCGCCTGCGGCGAGAACCCGCACGCGGCCGACGCCGCCGGCATCCCGGTCCAGCGCACCCGCTACACGGCGATGGTCATCGCCGGCGTACTGTGCTCGTTCTCGGGCGCCTATCTGTCGATCGTCCAGAGCGGCTTCTTCTTGCGCGACATGTCGGCCGGCGCCGGCTACCTGGCCCTGACGGCGCTGGTGTTCGGCAACTGGCGTCCGATGTACACGGCGCTGGGCTGCATGATGTTCGGCTTCTTCTCGGCGGTGCAGATCCAGATCGAAGGCGTCGACCTTCCGGTGGTGGGCCGCATCCCGGGTTCGCTGATCCAGATGATTCCGTACGTGGTCACCGTGATCGTGCTGGCCGGCCTGATGGCCAAGTCGGTGGCGCCGAAAGCGCTCGGTAAACCATTCGTCAAGTCGCGCTAAGCGCTTCGTTGTCTCGCCATACCTTCCTGCCCGCGCCCGCGGGCGGGAAGCGTTCCTCTCCTCTCCCCTCCTTCTTCGGTTTCCGGCAGCCCGGACGTCGGCACTGCGCTACAAACGTTAAATATTGCGGTAGCAAAAACATAAAAAAAGGCACATTTTGGCGATTCATCTGAGAAAATCACCAATTTCCACGCGGCAATTCGGCAAACGCTGCGCCACCTGGCCGACCTGCACTTCTCAGACGACACCATGCAACTTCAGAACCTCAAGATCCGCACGCTCCTGTTCGGCGGTTTCGCCGCCATCCTGGCCGTCATGCTGCTGTTGGTCGGCATTGGCCTGGTCCAGATGAACAACACCGAAACCAAGACCGACCGCCTGACCGGCGAAAGCATGCAGCGCCTGGCCATGCTGCAGGAATGGCAGGCAATCATCGAAACCAACGCGGCGCGCACCCTGGCCGCGATCAAGATGACCGACGCCAACGACGAAAAATTCTTCCTTGACGCGATCGGCGTGTCGTCGAAGCGTTCCGACGTGCTGCAGAAGGAACTCAAGGAAAGCCTGTCGACCGACCCGGCCGCTTCGGCCCTGTTCGAACAGGTCGACGCGCAGCGCGAAGGCTACCGCGCCGCGCGCAAGGCCGTGATGGCGCAAAAGGCCGCCGGCGAAACCGACGCCGTGCGCAAATTCCTGGATACCGACATGGTGCCGCGCGTGCGCGCCTATATCGATTCGCTGGGCGCGATCGTCAAATACCAGCAGGACGTGGTGGCCAAGGACGCCAAAGAAATCGACGCCGGCTTCCAGACCAACCTGATGCTGCAGACCAGCCTGACCGTGGTTGCCCTGCTGGTCGGCGCCGGCTTCGCCTGGTGGATCAGCCGCCGCATCAGCGCGCCGCTGACCGAAGCGGTGGCCGTGGCCCAGACCGTGGCCCAGGGCGACCTGACCAGCCGCATTGTGGCGCAGGGCAGCAACGAAACCGGCGCCCTGATGGGCGCGCTGCGCGACATGAACGACAACCTGGTCAGCATCGTCGGCCAGGTGCGCAGCGGCACCGAGACCATCGGCGAAGCGGCCAGCCAGATCTCGGCCGGCAACCTGGAACTGTCGGCCCGCACCGAACAGCAGGCCAGCGCGCTGGAAGAAACCGCGTCGTCGATGGAAGAACTGACTTCGACCGTGCGCCAGAACGCTGACAACGCGCGTGAAGCCAATCAGCTGGCGCAAGCCGCCTCGCAGGTGGCCGGCCGCGGCGGCGACACCGTCGGCCGCGTGGTGCAGACCATGACCGCGATCGCCGACTCGTCGAAGAAGATCGCCGACATCACCGGCGTGATCGACGGCATTGCGTTCCAGACCAACATCCTGGCGCTGAACGCCGCGGTGGAAGCGGCGCGCGCCGGCGAACAGGGCCGCGGCTTCGCCGTGGTGGCGTCCGAAGTGCGCAACCTGGCGCAGCGCTCGGCCGCCGCCGCCAAAGAAATCAAGACCCTGATCGGCGACTCGACCGGCAAGGTCGAGGAAGGCAGCCGCCTGGTGTCGGACGCCGGCAGCACGATGCAAGAGATCGTGGACAGCATCAACCGCGTGACCACCATCATGTCCGACATCGCGATGGCCAGCCAGGAGCAGTCGGCCGGCATCGAACAGGTGAATGGCGCGATCGCCCAGATGGACCAGGTGACGCAGCAGAACGCGGCGCTGGTGGAAGAAGCGGCGGCGGCATCGAGCGCGATGCGCGAGCAGGCCGATGCGCTGGCGGCGCTGGTGTCGACCTTCCGGTTCGAAGCGCAGCAAGTGCACGGCGGCCGTCCGGCGCTGCGCAACAATGCGCGTCCTGCGCTGACCGCGTAATGTAGTTGAACGCGTCGGCGGCGCAGCCGCCAAGCCTACAACGCCCGGTATGCCGGGCGTTTTTCATTTATGGCGTGACCGGATCGACCGGTTCGTAGCGCGCCGCCGAACGCGTCGAACGCGCCAGCGTCCAGGCGAAGCCGATGCCGGCCGAAGCGCCGCTGTTCTTCAGGTGCAGCGGGCTGTCGTTGTTGGCGCTGCCGGCATACGACTCATAGCGCACGAAGCCGAACAGGCGCAGGTCGGGATTCATCTGGCGCGTGGCGAACAGCCCCACGCGCGCCAGCACCAGGCCGGCGTCGGCCTGGTAGGCCGGGCGCGTGGCGGTGGCGTACTGCGGCGCCACTTCATAAAAGTAGCGGTTCAGGCGCTTGTCGCCGAACACCACCGAGGCATTCGCTTCGAACGCCCACGGCGCCGCCGCCCGCCCCGGCAAGCCGCGCATCTCATACGCCAGCTTCGGCTCGAAGGTCCAGCCCTGGCGCCGCAGCCCGCCGCGCGCCTCGATCACGGCGCGCAGCGGCAGCTCGGCGCGCAGGCGGCTGGTGGGGCTCAGGTCGGCCAGCTTGACCTTCAGGCGCGGACCGAATTCGAACAGCGTACCCAGGTCGGGCATGCCGCGCCGCGCCTCGACGTCGTCCGAGTCGGACGGCAGCGCGCCTGCCAGGCCGATGTCGAATTCGGCGCGCTCCGAGCGGAACAGGCGCGCGCCCACGCCCGACTGGTCGGCGCGCAGCACTTCGCCGCGGTACAGCAGGTAGGGCAAGGCCAGCACGCGGCCATTGCGGTCGTCGGCGCCAGGGTAGGCCGGGGTGGTGACGCCGAAGGCGCCGATGCCGGCTTCCCAGAGGGGCAATCTGCTTTCGTCGCTAGACTGGGCGAATGCGGGAGCGGTCAGGGCAAAGCAGGCGGCGGCCAGGACGGCCTTGGAAGTCGAGGGCATGAGAGCTCGGATCGGTTCGTAGGATGAGCGGATTCTATCGGAGTTCGCCTGCGCCCAGCACACGACCGACCGGGCTGCGGACCAAAAAAAACGCCATCGCGCGGGATGACGTTTCGAGGCTCTGCGCGGATGCGCTTTTACGGCCAGACCGTTAAGGCCAGATCGCTTCCAGCATCGCCGCCAGGTTATACCCACCCTTGATCAGCTGCGTCTTCGCCACCGCCGAACTCGGCACCGGATAGTTGTCCGGCACTTCCAGCGCGAAGGTGAAATAGGTCTCGCCCTTCTTGCTGGTCTGCGGCGTCAGCTTGCCCGGCACCACGTCCTTATAAGCCAGCTTGGCCGCCACCAGGCCGTCGTCGGCCCACTGCACCGGCCAGGTCGCGACGTCGCCCTTGGCGCGGGCGACCTGCGGCTTGCTGTCGACCGCCACCTGCGCGAACTGCTCCGGGGTGCGGGTCTGGATGCGGCGGAAGGCGTAGTCGACCGTGGTGCTGTCCCAGTACGAGTGGAACGGCTTGGTCAGCGCCTTCGGCACGCCTTCCTTGACCACCACCGGCTCGCCGGCCGGGATCAGCTTCGACGACAGCACACCCAGGCGCTCGTCGTCCAGCAGCAGGTTGTTGCCGCCGCGCGAATCGAACACCAGTGCGTCGTCGACTTCGGCGCGGGTCTTCGGCACCACGAACTTGCCGTCCTTGCTGACGAACGCCGAGCCGACGTGCAGCGGCTGGTGAATGTCGCCGGCGAAGTGCGTCAAGAGAATCAATGCCTGGCGCTTGCTGAAGTTGTGCGGGTTCAGCGCCGGATCGGTCTTACCCTGCAGGACGGCGATGCACTGCTCCAGCGTCTGCACGATGTCGACGTCGCTGGTGCCCACGCCGTGCTCATGGTAGTGGTCCAGCTGGAACGGCGTGTTGGTGTAGTGGTACTCGCTGTGGCGCGGATTGCCGGCCACGTAGTCGACCATTTCCTGCGTCTGCGGGCCGCAATAGGTGCCCTTCACGCAGTCGGCCCAGTTGGCGATCGACTCCAGCGTCTCGCCCGGCTGCAGCAGTTTGGCGATCTCTTTCTGCGCGTTGCTGCCCTTGAGCAGCTTGTCGGCGATGGCGCCCACGGCGCGGTGGCCGTCGCGGCCCCAGGCGGCGGCGTCCGGCGACACCGATGAGGCGAAGGCGGCAGTGAGGGCCAGCGCGCATGCTAGTTTCTTCATGATGATTCCCTTATCTTTAAGCCGTTCAGCCGGCCTTCTGGATGCGTGGCGCGGCCTTCGGCGCGCCCTTCCCTTCGATCTTCTTCAGGTAGGCGGTGAAGCCTTCCAGGTCGATCATGCCGGTATCGATGCGGTTGGTGCCCTGGGCAAACTCAGGATAGCCGTCGCTGCCTTCGGCCAGGAAGTTGTTGGCGGCGATGCGGTAGGTGGCGCCGTCCTGCACTTCCTTGCCGTCGATTTTGACGCTGCCCGGCACCAGGCGGCTGCCGACCGGCCGCTTGCCGTCCCAGGCGTAGCTGAAGCCTTCCGACACGTGCATGATGGCGTCGCTCGTCGCTTCGGGCTGGTTCCACTGGCGTTCCAGCAGGCGCTTGATCTGGGCGCCGGTCAGGTCCATCACCACCATGGTATTGCCGAACGGTAGCACGGCCTGGGCCTGGCCGAAGTTGACGCTGCCGTCAGAACCGGCTTCCAGGTCGCGGCGCACGCCGCCATTGTTCATGAAGGCGATTTTTGCGCCCAGGTGACGGGTCGAATCGAGCGCCGCATCGGCCACCAGGCGGCCGATGGTCGATTCGCCATTCGCGTCACGCTTCCTCAGCAGCGGCGTACCTTGAACCTTGGCGATCGGACGCGCCAGCGCGGCCTGGCTGCGCTGTTTTACTTCGGCCACGAAGGCCACCATCTTTTCGTCGGCCGGATACTCGCCCGGCTTCATCACCACGTTGCTGACCTTCAGGTCGCGCACCGCGCCGCTGCCCGGTTCGACCTGCATCGACACGCGCGTGAGCAGGTGGCCGGCGGTGTCGGCCTGGGTCACGACGCGGCCGTCGACGCCGCACAGGTAGCCCTGGTGCGAATGGCCGGTCAGCACCAGCTTGACCGACGGGTCGATCTTTTTGGTGACATCGACGATGTCGCCGGTCAGCTGCGAGCAGTCGGTCTTGAACGGCGACTCGACGGTGCGTCCGCCCTGGTGCACCAGGGCCACGATCACCTTGGCGCCGGCGGCGCGCATCTGCGGCAGCAGCGCATTGATGGCGTCGGCTTCGTCGCCGAAGGTCAAACCGGCGACGCCGGATGCGACCACCATGTTCGGGGTGTCGCGCAGCACCACGCCGACCAGGCCGACCTTGATGCCCTTCACGTCTTCGATGGTGTAGCCCGGGATGAAGGTCTTGCCGGTGGCGGCGTCGATCACGTTCGCGCCCAGGTAGGTAAATTTGGCGCCGCCGAAAGTGGGCGCGTACTTGCAGGCCTTGGCCGGACGCGACGAGTCGCAGCCACCATTCTGCTGGCGCAGCAGTTCCTTGCGCCCGCCGTCGAATTCGTGGTTGCCGACCGCGCTCGCGCGCAGGCCCAGCATGTTCATCGCCTGGATGGTCGGCTCGTCGGCCCACAGCGAGGACAGCGCCGGGCTGGCGCCGACGATGTCGCCGGTCGAGACCAGCAGCAGGTCCTTGTCTTGTTTGCGCCAGGCCTGCAGCGCCGCGGCCACCGCTTCGGCGCCGCCGGCGCGCAGCACGTGCTCCTTGCCGTCGACATCCTTCATGGTGTAGCGGCTCGGCTCGAGGTTGCCGTGGAAATCGTTCATCGAGACCAGGTTGATGGTCACCGGCGCCTGGGGGCTGGTGGCGCAGGCCGACAGCAGCAGCGCCATGGTGAGAGTGGACAGGCCGGCGACTGCGCGACGCGAAGCGATCATGGAAAATACCTTTATTGAGTACGGACCACCTGGCGGTGGCTGGAAAGCGGAAGTACGAACGACCTCGGCAGCCGGGATTATCCCATGCGCCTCGACTGCGTGAAATCCTTACAGCGATTGGGCTGCTTCACCCAATCGAAAAAAAACGGCCGGTGTTTCCACCGGCCGTCCTGGCTCAACTCATCGTGAGAATCGAAGCGATTAGAACTCGTAACGCAGGGTTGCCTGGATGGCCCACTGCGACTCGCCCTTCGACTGCTTCAGGTCTTGACGCTCGACGTCGTTGCGCACGACGTAGCGGTAACGGCCTTGCGCGTCGGTACCGGCGTAATCGACGAAGCTGCGCGCCATGCCGCCGCTCGACTGGAAGCTGACTTCTTCGGTACGGCCCCATTTCTTGTTCAGCATGTTACCGAAGTTCATGAAGTCGAGCGTGAAGGTCGCCTTGTTGCGCGCGAAGATGCCCGGGATTTCCTGGCTGACGCGCACGTCGAAGGTGTTGACCCATTCCGAGGTGCTGTTGTTACGCTTGACAACACCGCCGGCCGAACCGTGCAGGCCCTTGTTGGCGTTGACCACGTCCCAGAAACGCTGTTCGTTGGCGCGGTTGGTCGCGGTATCGCCCACGAACACGACTTCGCCGGAACCGAATGCGGTCGGGATGTACATCAGGTCGTTGCCGGCCAGGCCGTCGCCGTTCAGGTCGTTGTTGACCGTCCAGCTGTACGGACGGCCTTCACGACCTTCGTAGAACACGCCCAGGCGGGTGTTGTAGTTCTCGAAGAACTTCTTCTGGAAGTTCATCAAGGCGTTGACACGGTTCTTGATGGCGTAGCTCGAGGTCGCGGCGACTTCTTCGTTCGGGTTGAACACCGAACGGCCGTTGAAGTTCGAGTTCGACACCGACGAGGTCAGCGGCGAGACTTCGGTCGAATCGGTGTAGGTGTAGGCCACCGACCAGCCGAAGCCCTTCGTCAGCGGCTTCGACAGCGACGCGGTCAGCACCTTGGCATCGCCCTTGTCGGTATCGCGCGCCAGCAGCACGTTGCCGTAGCTGCGGTTGCTCAGCGCCTTGCTCGTGGCGCAGCCGTTACGCAGGGTCGCGGCGTTGCGGGCCACGTCGTAGCAGGCGGCGCTGCGGCCGGCGGCGTCCCAGAACATCTGACGGCCATCGCTACCGGTCGCGGTCGCCGCGCCCAGGTTCAGGTGTTCGTAGTAGATGCCGTTCTTGTTCTTGGTGTACAAGGCTTCGGCGCCAAACACCAGGCCGTACCATGGCAGTTCGGTGTCGAACGCCAGGTTGGCTTTCCAGATCGACGGCTGGCGCAGGCCCGGATCCAGGAAGTCGACGTTGGCTGCCGGGATGGCGCCGGTGACGACCGGCTGGCCATCCGGGTTGAAGCTGATCAGGCCGCCAGTGGTCGGGCAGCGGGTCGCGCCGCTACCCGAGCAGCTGATGGTCTGCGCAGCCACGCCCGGGTTCGAGAACGGGTTCGACATCCACACGGCTGCCGCCGCGCCCTGGAACAGGCCCACGCCGCCGCGCAGCTGGGTCGGACGCGGCGCCTTGTCGAAGCGGTAGTTGAAGCCGAAACGCGGCTGGACCAGGTCGGTGCCATCGATGGTGCGGGTGTTGTCCAGACCGAAGCCGCCGCTCTGGCGGGTATTGGTTGCCGGATTGCCGGCCACCAGCGGCTGGGCCGCGGCGGCGTTGGCCAGCGGCGTGCCGCCGACATCGTTACGGTCGTAACGCACGCCGTAGGTCAGGGTCAGCTGGTCGTTGACGCTCCAGGTGTCTTGCAGGAACAGGCCGGTGTTCTTCAGTTCGAACTGGGCGACGGCATTGTCCAGCGAACCGCCAGGCACGGCGCGCTGCACGCTGTAGCTGCTCGGACGGCCGAGGCGGAAGTTTTCCAGCACGGACGCTTCGACCTGTGCCGCGGTTGCGGTGGCGCAGTTCGCCAGCGTGCAGCTGAAGGTGTAGTTGCCGTAGATGTCCTGCAGGAAGGCGTTATAGATCGTATTTTCGGTGCGGTCCACGCCGAACTTCAGTTCGTGGTCGCCCACGACCCAGTTGGCGCCGGCGTAGTAGTCCTTGGTCTTGTTGCGCAGCACGTTGTTGTGACGGCTACGCTCGGTACCGAAGCGCAGGAAGCGGTCGCGGTCCGAGGTGCCGCTCGGTGCGCCTTCCGGCAGGGCGCCGGTGAACTGCAGGCTCATTGCCGGCGTGCGGGTGGCGTTGGTCGGCACCGAATCGTAGTCGCGGGTCGAGAACTTCAGCTCGGTCGAGAAGTTCGGGGTCCAGTCCGAGAACAGCTGGCCGACCACGGTTTCAATCGACTTGCCCTGGTTGTAGAAGCTCGACGCCAGGCCGACTTCGGTAGCCGAATAGCCCGGGTAGAATGGCTCGGCCTGTTCGGTCTTGGCGTAGCGCAGGTTGGCGCGGTGTTCGTCGGTAATGTTCCAGTCGAACTTGACCATGCGCTCTTTCGAGGTCAGCAACGAGCCGCCCGCAGCGACGCCGCCGATGTCCACGCCGTACTGGCTCTGGGCAATGCGCTGTGCTTCGCTGATGGCCGACTGGGTGATGCCGACGGTGGTGCCCATGCCGCTGCCGACCGGTCCGAAGTCCGGGCTCGAACGCGAGCTCTCGAAGTTCTCGGCCAGGGCGTAGATGAACAGCTTGTCCTGGATCAGGGGACCGGAAGCCCACATACCCTTGGTGGTTTCCTTCGACTTCGGCGGATTGCTGTAGGTGTCGGTGATCGGGTCGTAACGGTCGCCCGACATGGTGTCGTTGCGGAACACGTAGTAGACGCCGCCGCGGTAGGTGTTGGTGCCCGACTTGGTCACGGCGTTGATGTTGGCGCCGGTGTAGCCCTTCTGGGTGACGTCGTAGTTGGCGACGTTGACCTGCACCGACTGGATCGCTTCGATCGAGATCGGCTGGCGTGCGGTCGGGCTGCCGTTGGCTTCCAGGCCGAAGGTGTCGTTGATCGCGACGCCGTCGATGGTCATCGAGTTGTAGCGCGAGTTCTGGCCGGCCACGGAGATTTCGCCGCGGTCCTTGTCGGTCTGCGACACGCGCGGGTCGATACGGGCGTAGTCTTGCAGGTTACGCTGGATCGAGGCCTGGGTCTGCAGTTCGGTGTTGCTGATCGAGGTGCCGGCGCCCATGGCGCTGCGCGAGAAGATCTCGGCGCGCGCGGCGTTGCCGGTCACGGCCACGGTCTGGATCTTGCCGCCCAGGGTGGCGTCGATTTCAGCGGTCTGGGCCAGGTCGGTGAAGACGTCGTTACGGGTTTCGGTGACGCCATCCTTGGTGATGGTAATCGTGTAAGGACCACCCACGCGCAGGCCGCGTGCGACGTAGCGGCCTTCAGCGTCAGTGACGACATTGCTGACAGAACCCGACTCGACGTGCGTGATCGTCACCTGGGCGCCGGCAGCTGGCGCGCCGCTCGATGCCGAAATACGGCCGCCGATGGCCGAGGTGGTGTTCTGTGCAAACGACGGCGCAGCCGCCAGTGCAACGGACAAAGCCAGCGCCAACTTGGTGAGCCGGATCTGTTGTTGAGTGATCATTGATAACCCCAAAAAGAACTTCAAGTGATTGTTGGACGCCCGCAAGGACGCCCTCCCCTACGATTTACAGCTTATTTTTGTGCTTGATGCGCCGGCGTTCCAGCCGACAAGCGGCTGCGATTGTATCGTTACAATGTTTCAACAAAATGACGCGGTGAAGTGGTGATCTACAGCGGAATTCCGCCAATATGCATGAGCTTTCGACAAGCCGACAAATTCGTTTTGGCTTTGCTATTGAGAGCTTTTGGATATAAATCACCGCGTGAGCGTTGTCTGTACGCGACACAAACCGCATAAGGAAAGGCGGAATATGACAAGGCGGGATTATATGTGCGGCATTCTCCGGCGGAATTTTTTTGATAAAAATTCGGCGGAACTAACGGACGAGCCAAGTTTTTTGTAGCAAGAAGGCGACATAAGTTAGTTTTAATTCAACTTATTGCCGAGAAGTCACTTGGGGAATATGACAGGCAGGCGGTCCGGCGAGCGCCGGACCGATAGTCGCAGACTTTATTTGACGGGAACCGCGCGCGCGTCCAGTGCGGCGATCTCGGCTTCGAATTTTTCGAAGCGTTGATCAAGCTGACGGGTCAGCCGTTGCTTTTCCGCGACGGGAAGGAATGCATAGCGGATGCTGGCGTACGAGGTTTTTTTCACTTCCGCATATCCCGGCTTGAACTGGCTGGCGAACTGCACGTATTCCTGGCTCAGCGTATGGCGCGTCACGCCGGCGTCGTCGGTCGAGATCACGTACGGCACGCCGTAGCGGCGGTACAGGTTGATCGGGTGATTCGCGCCCGCGACGCCGCTGATGAAGGCGTTCGAGGTCAGGTTGATCTCGACCGGGATGTCCTGCTCGCGCATGGTCTTCATGATCGCCGGGGCGTTGGCTTCATGCGCCAGGTCGAGGCCATGGCCGATGCGGTGCGCGCCGGCCACCGTCACTGCCTGGTCGATGTGGAACTTCAGGCCTTCCGGCGGCACTTCGCCCAGCGCCAGTTCGCCGGCGTGCATCGCCACTTTCACGTCAGGGTACTTGGCTTTCATGAAACGGAACATCTTCATGTGCAGCGCGTAGTCGCGCATCGGCACGTGCTGGCTTTCCTGGCCGACGATATTCACGCCGACGATGCGCGGGTTCTTTTGCGCGGCCTTGAAGCTCGACACCATCGACGAGAACACCATCGACGGATTGAGCAGGCGCAGCACGTAGTTCTGGTAGCGCATGGTGAAGCGCTCGTCGTCGATGCCGTCCGATGCTTTGACGATGTTCGCGACGAAGTCGTCGATGGTCTTGTTGAAGGCCGCGTCTCCATCGAGCTTGGCGAAGGCGGCGCGCATGGCGGCGTCGAGCGCCTTGTCGTCGTCGACGTTCTTCCAGGCCTGGGTGTCGAAGTCGGCGTTCGGTACGAACGGCGACAGCAGGAACATGGTTTCGATGTAGCCGACGTTTTCCGCGATGGCGCGCTGCTTGATCTCTTGCAGGCCTTCGCGCAGGTTGTCGTTGGCGACCGGGCCGAAGTAGCCGAAGGTGTGGAAGAAGCGGCGGTCCGGCGCGATCTGCTCGGAGAAGTGGTTGTAGAAGTCCTTGTTCGACCAGCGCTTGACCAGCTCGCGCCAGGTGTTTTCGTCGGCGTTGACTTCGGCGCCCGACAGGCAGGTGCGCTGGGCTTCCGGCTTGGCGCGTTCGGCCGCGATGACTGCTTTATCGGTCGCGATGCGGTAAGTGTTCTTGTCGATGCAGAAGCCCTGCTTGTCGACGAAATCAACATAGCTCTCGGCATAGATCGCGCCCGAATAGTGGTGATGCAGGTCGCCGCCCTTCGGCATCTGGGTGAAGAACATGGTCAGGCCGGCCAGGTTCGGCTGGTCGCCGGCGATCAGCGCGGCGTAGTGGCGCGCGGTCTTCGCCTCATTGGCGCCGGTGGCCGGCTCTTTGGCCGCGGCCGGAGCGCCGGCAACGGCAAGCGCCAGCAAGGCGCCGGCGGTCAAGGTCTTGTGCATGGTGTGCTTTCTGGATAAGTGACGACCGCTCTGCAGGCGGACGTTCGCGCCACTGTAACGCCTTCACTCATCGTTTGCAATCTTGCCACCGGCCCTCAAGCAGACCGCGCATGCACCCGGCGGCCGGCCGAATAGGTCGCGCCCACGGTGCGGTCGTCGCCCAGCAGCGCCAGCGCGAACAGCAGTTCTTCCAGAGCGTTGCAGTTGCCCGTCCGGCGCGCCAGCAGCGGCGTCGCCTTCGGGTCGAGCACCACGAAGTCCGCTTCCAGGCCGGGGGCGAAGCTGCCGATCGTGTCGTCCAGGCGCATGGCGCGCGCGGCGCCCAGGGTGGCGAGATAAAACATGCGCAGCGCCGGCAGGTAGCTGCCCTTCAGGCGCGCCACTTTATAGGCTTCGTTCATGGTCTGCAGCATCGAGAACGAGGTGCCGGCGCCGACGTCGGTGCCGAGCGAGAGCAGCATCCCGGCCTGGTCGGCGCGCTCGAAGTCGAACAGGCCGCTGCCCAGGAACAGGTTCGAGGTCGGACATACGGCGGCGGCCGAACCCGTGGCCGCCATGCGCGCCATGTCCGCGTCGTCGAGCCAGATGCAGTGGCCGAACATGGCGCGCGGGCGCATCAGGCCGAAGCACTCGTACACGTCGAGATAGCTGCGCGCCTGCGGGAACAGTTCACCGACCCATTTGCACTCATCCTGGTTTTCCGAGACGTGGGTCTGGATGAAGGTGTCCGGATGGCGCGCCGCCAGTTCGCCGGTCAGGCGCAATTGCACGTCGGTCGAGGTCGGGGCGAAGCGCGGCGTGATCGCGTACAGCGCGCGGCCGCGCTTGTGCCATTTTTCGATCAGCGCTTCGCTCTGTCCCAGGTCGCCCTCGAGGTCGCGCAGGAAGTCCGGGCAGTGGCGGTCCATCAGCACCTTGCCGGCCACCATGCGCAGATTGCGCGCCTCGCTGGCCTCGAAGAATTCGTCGACCGATTGCGGATGCACGGTGCAGTACACCATGGCGGTGGTAGTGCCGCAGCGCAGCAGCTCGTCGAGGAAGAAGTCGGCGGTGGAGCGGGCATGCGGCGCGTCTTCGAACTGGCGCTCGGTCGGGAAGGTATAGGTGTCGAGCCACGGCAGCAGGCCCGGCGCCGGCGAGGCGATCATGTCGGTCTGCGGATAATGCAGGTGGGTGTCGATGAAGCCGGGGGCGATCACCTTGCCGCGGTAGTCGAGCGGTTCGACGCCGGGCGGCAGCGTGCTGCTTAATGCGACGTAGTCGCCGGCGGCTTTCACGCGGCCGTCTTCGACGACCAGCAGGCCGTCTTCATGCCACAGCGCGGCCTGGTCGTCGAACGCCGGATCGGCGCGGAAGTGCAGCAAGCTCGCACGGTAGGCTTGCACGTTGTCTGGTGCGGTGGACATCAATGGAATTCCGGTTGTTCTTCAGGAGTGGCTGCTTCCCATACGGAGAGCAGCTGGGCCGCGACCGACGCTGCGATCACGGCCGGGGCCTTGCCGGCGATGCCGGGCAGGCCGATCGGGCATACCATACCAGCAAGCCGCGTTTCCGGCACGCCGCGTTCGCGCAGGCGCGCCTCGAACTGGCTGCGCTTGGTGGCGGAGCCAATCAGACCGAACCAGTCGGCGCCGGGGCGCGACAGGATCGCGTGGCACAGGCGCAGGTCGAGCGCGTGGCTGTGGGTCATGACCAGGAAGCTGGTGCCGGGGGCGGCGCTGTCGACCAGCGCTTCCGGCGTGTCGGTGGCTTCGACCGTGACGTTGGCCGGGATCTGGGGCGGGAACAGGTCGTCGCGTTCGTCGACCCAGGTGACGCGGCATGGCAGATCGCTTAGCGCGCGCACGATGGCGGCGCCGACGTGGCCGGCGCCGAACAGCATCAGGTGCGCGCGCGGGGCCAGCACGGCATCGACCAGCCAGCGCCGTCCGCCTTCGCCTTCGATCACGCGGGTAGCGCGATCGTCGTCGAAGGCAGGCGCATCGGCGCTGCCTGCCAGCCGTGATCCGGCCGCATCGAACAGCGCCCAGTCGTGCGCGCCGTCGAGGGCGACCACACGCCAGGTGTCGTCATTGCGGCGTGCGCGCAGCACGTCCATCTGCCCGGCATCGGCGCGTTCGAACGCCAGCCAGGCGACGCCGCCGCAGCACTGCCCCAGGCTCGGGCCGAGCGGAAAACGCTCGAAGCGATGGGTGTCGCCGGCCTGCAGCATGGCGCGCGCGATCTCCAGCGCACGGTGCTCCAGATGGCCGCCGCCGATGGTGCCGTCGAAAGCGTCGGCACGCACCAGCATCTTGGCGCCCGGTTCGCGCGGCACCGAGCCCTTGCTTGCGGCCACCGTCACCAGCACCCCGCCCGCCTCGCTGAGCCAGTCGTTCGTCATGCGCGCGCCGCCGCTTGTTCCACAAACGAGACCGCGTCCAGGATCGCTTCGCAGGTCGCCGGAGCGTTCAGAGGCGGATTGACCTGGTGTTCGCCCACCGCCGAAATGGCGTCGCGGATCGCGAAGAATACCGAGAACGGCAGCAGCAGCGGCGGCTCGCCGACCGCCTTCGAGCGGTGGATGCTGTCCTCGACGTTGGCGTTGTCGAACAGGCGCACGCGGAAGTCCTCCGGGCAGTCCGAGACACCCGGGATCTTGTAGGTCGACGGCGCATGCGTCATCAGCTTGCCGGCCGCGTTCCACCACAGTTCCTCGGTGGTGAGCCACCCCATGCCCTGGATGAAGGCGCCCTCGACCTGGCCGATGTCGATCGCCGGATTGAGCGAGCGGCCGGCGTCGTACAGCGCGTCCACGCGCAGCAGTTTCCATTCACCGGTGAGGGTGTCGACCACCACTTCCGACACCGCCGCGCCATACGCGAAGTACGAGAACGGATGACCGGTCATGGTCTTCGCATCCCAGTGCAGGCCGGGCGTGGCGTAGAAGCCGTCCGACCACAGCTGCACCCGCGCCAGGTAGGCCTTGGCCACCAGTTCCTCGAACGGCAGCGCCAGCCCGGCGACGAACACGGTGCCGGCCGCGAAGCGCACTTCGCTGGCCGCGCCGCCGTACTGCTGCGCGGCGAAATTGGCCAGCCGTTCGCGGATCGTGCGCGCCGCATCCTGGGCCGCCTTGCCGTTCAAATCGGCGCCGGTGGAGGCGGCGGTGGCCGAGGTGTTCGACACTTTCGAGGTATTGGTGGCGGTGGCACGCACGCGCTCGATGTCCACGCCCAGTTCGTGCGCCACCACCTGCATCACCTTGGTGTTGATGCCCTGCCCCATCTCGGTGCCGCCGTGGTTGACCAGGATCGAGCCGTCCACGTAGACGTGCACCAGCGCGCCGGCCTGGTTCAGGTGGGTGACGTTGAAGGCGATGCCGAACTTGAGCGGCGTGAGCGCCAGACCTTTTTTCAGCACCGGGCTGCTGCGGTTGTAGTGGGCAATCGCTGCGCGCCGGGCGCGGTATTCGCTGGATGCTTCCAGTTCGTCCACCAGCTTGCCGATCACGTTGTCGACGATGGTCTGGCCGTACGGCGTGACGTTGCGTTCCTGCGTGCCGTAGAAATTCAGGCGCCGGATGTCGAGCGGGTCGCGTCCCAGGTTGCGCGCGATTTCGTCGAGCACGTACTCGATCGCGATCGCGCCCTGCGGTCCGCCGAAGCCGCGGAACGCGGTATTCGACTGGGTGTTGGTCTTGCCGCAGGCGGCGCGGATCTCGACGTCGGACAGGTAATAGGCGTTGTCGAAGTGGCAGACGGCGCGCGTGGCGACGGGGCCGGACAGGTCGGCCGAGAAGCCGGCGCGGGTAACCATGTCGACGCGCGCGGCCAGGATGCGGCCCTCGCTGTCGTAGCCGACTTCGTACAGGTAGTGGAAGCAGTGGCGCTTACCGGTGACCAGCATGTCGTCGTCGCGGTCGGCGCGCAGCTTGACCGGGCGCCCTGTGCGTACGGCGGCAATCGCCGCGACCGAGGCCCACAGGGCCGATTGCGACTCCTTGCCGCCGAAGCCACCGCCCATGCGCCGGCATTCGACCGTGACGTGGTGCGAGTGCAGGCCGAGCGCGTGCGCCACTACGTGCTGCATCTCGCTCGGGTGCTGGGTCGAGCAGTACACGTGCATGCCGCGGTCTTCGCCGGGGATGGCGTAGGCGATCTGGCCTTCAAGGTAGAACTGTTCCTGGCCGCCGACCGACAGCTCGCCCTTGACCACGTGGGCAGAGCGAGCGAACGCGTTGGCGGCATCGCCCCGTGCCAGGCGCATCGGCGACAGCACGTAGGAGGCGGCGGCGCGCGCCGCCTGCGGGGTCAGGATCGCCGGCAGCTCGTCGTACACGACCAGCGCCAGGCGCGCCGCGCGGCGCGCGTTGTCGTGGCTGTCGGCGACGACGATGAAGATCGGCTGGCCGACGTACTGCACCAGGCCGTCGGCCAGGATCGGATCGTCGTGGATGATCGGGCCGCAATCATTCAGGCCGGGGATATCGGAGGCCAGCAGCACCGCCACCACCCCGCGCGCGGCGCGCACCGGATCGAGGTCGATGGCGGTGATGCGCGCATGCGCCCGCGCCGACAGGCCGAGGGCCGCATGCAGCGTGCCGGCCGCTTCCAGGATGTCGTCGGTGTAGGTCGCCTGGCCGCGCACGTGCAGCTCGGCCGATTCGTGCTTGCGTGCGCGGCCGACCTCGGCCCAGTCGTTCGAGGCCGGGATCTCCATCTCCGCCCTTGCGCGTGCGATGCCTGCGTCGTTCATGCGGTTCTCCTCAGGCGCCGGCAAACACGTTGACGGCATTTGCCGGCAGCGGATTGTCGCTGCGGGTCTCAAGCCAGAAGCGGCGCAGCAGGTTCTGCGCAGTACGCAGCCGATAGTTGCTGGAGGCGCGCATGTCGCTCAGCGGCGCGTAGTCACGCGCCAGCGCGGCCATGGCGGCGCGCAGCGTGGCTTCGCTCCAGGGCTGGCCGAGCATGGCGCTTTCCGCCTGCGCGGCGCGCTTGGGAGTGGCGGCCATGCCGCCGAAGGCGATGCGGGCGTCGACGACCGTGTCACCATCGAGCGTTACAGCAAACGCGGCGCACACGGCCGAGATGTCCTGGTCGAAGCGCTTGGCCAGCTTCCAGGTGCGGAAGCGCACATCGGAGCGCGGCAGCGGCACGCGCAGCGCCTGCACGAATTCACCCGGTTGCAAGTCCTTCTGCTGGTAGCCGAGATAAAAGTCTTCCAGCGCCAGCTCACGCTTGCCGGCAGCGCTGCCCAGCACGATGCGTGCGCCCAGCGCAATCAGCCACGGCATCGAGTCGCCGATCGGCGAACCGTTGGCGACGTTGCCGCCCAGTGTGCCGGCGTTGCGGATCGGCAGCGAGGCGAAGCGTTGCCACAGTTCGGACAGCTCGGCCGGATAATGGCGGCACAGTGCCGCATAGGCGTCCTGCAGCGAGACAGCGGCGCCGATCTCGATGACGCCGTCAAGCTCGCGCACGGTCTGCAATGCAGCGACCTGGCCCAGATAGATCACGTCACCCAACACGCGCAGCTGTTTGGTCACCCATAGACCGACATCGGTGGAACCCGCCAACAGCAGCGCCTGCGGATACTCGGCGCGCAGGCGCGCCAGTTCTTCCAGCGTGCGCGGCGCGTGGAAGCGCCGGCCATCGGCTTCGTAAGTGAAGCCTTGTTCGCGCTGCAGCGGCGCCAGTTGGCGCGCCAGCGCGGCGCGGTCGAAATGCGCCGGCGGCAGCTCGGTCATGCGGCGCGCGGCGTCGATGATCGGACGATAGCCGGTGCAGCGGCACAGGTTGCCCGAGAGCGCGTCGTCGATCTGGCAGCGCGACGGCGTCTGCCCCTCTTGTTTCAGGTACATGCCCCACAGCGACATCGCGAAGCCCGGCGTGCAGAAGCCGCACTGCGAGCCGTGGCACTCGACCAGCGCCTGCTGCACCGGGTGCAGGCTGCCGTCCGGGGCCGCCAGGTCTTCCACCGTGAACAGCGCCTTGCCGTCCAGCGTCGGGGTGAACCCGATGCAGGCATTGACGGCCTTGAGCTTGACTTCACCATCTTCCAGCGAACCGACCACCACCGTGCAGGCGCCGCAGTCGCCTTCGGCGCAGCCTTCCTTGGTGCCGGTGCAGCGCATATCCTCCCGCAGGTGCTGCAGGATGGTTTGCGTCGGGTCGGTTGCGCGCACTTCGCGCACCTGGCCGCGGTGGAAGAAACGGATCGGTTCTGACATGGTGTTGGTATCGTGGAGTTGTCGCCGCGAGGGCGATCGGCCAAGGGCGGAAGGCTACCATTTCCACCCGCGCCTCTTATAACCCATTTCGAATATTGCTTATCATCAAATTACAATAACAGAAATGCGATTCAGATGACCCTCCAGGCTCATTCTACGCACGGATGCACGGTTTTCCAGTGGTTGGCGATGTCGATCCGGCGCGTCACCCATACCCGCTCGTGGCGCAGCACGTAATCGAGGAAGCGCGCCAGCGCCGCCGTGCGTCCGGGACGCCCCGCCAGGCGGCAGTGCAGGCCGACCGACAGCATCTTGGGCCGGTCCAGGCCGTCCGGGTCGCCCTCGTGGTACAGCACGTCGAAGGCGTCCTTCAGGTAGTCGTAGAACTGGGCGCCCGAATTGAAACCCTGGGCAGTGGCGAAGCGCATGTCGTTGGTGTCGAGCGTGTACGGCACCACCAGGTGCGGCGTCGTGCGCGATTGCCCATCGGGCCCGCTTGTTGCGACCTGCTGCCAGAACGGCAGGTCGTCGCCATAGTGGTCGGCGTCGTAGGCGAAGCCGCCGTGCTCCACCACCAGGCGCCGCGTATTGGGCGAATCGCGCCCGGTGTACCAGCCCAGCGGCGCGGCGCCGGTCAGGGCGCGCATGATCTCGACGGCTTGCGCCATATGGGCGCGCTCGGTGGCCTCGTCCACGTTCTGGTACGAGATCCACTTCAGGCCATGGCAGGCGATCTCGTGGCCCAGTTCGAGAAACGCCGCCACCGCCTCGCGGTTGCGCACCAGTGCCTGCGCCACCCCGAACACGGTCAGCGGCAGGTTGCGCTCCTCGAACAGGCGCAGCAGGCGCCACAAGCCGGCGCGCGAACCGTATTCGTAGAGCGACTCCATGCTCATATGGCGCATCGGAAAGCTTGCGGCGCCGACGATCTCGGACAGGAAGGTTTCCGACGCCGGGTCGCCATGCAGCACGCAATTCTCGGCGCCCTCCTCGTAGTTCAGCACGAACTGCAGCGCGATGCGGGCGCCGCCCGGCCAGCGCGGGTGCGGGGGATTGCGGCCGTAGCCGGTCAGGTCGCGCGGATAAGAGGTGTCCATGGCAGCCGTCCGTCAAGACAAGGGCGATAAGGTCCGATCATATATTGCAGTAACCGCAACAGTATATGACCGGACGCATACGCCGGCTCAGTGCATGGATATAGGCCTCAGGCGCGTGCGATGACCCTCAAGCCCGCCACCAACCGGTCCACCTGCGCTTCCGACGTGAAAATCGCCGGCGTCACCCGCACGCAGGCGCCTGACGCCAAGCCGTCACGCAGCACGGCGAACACGCCTTGGTCCTTGAGCAGCCGTTTCGACAGCGCCGCGTTGTCGGCCACCGAAGTCTTGCCGCGCAGGCGGAACGACGCGATCGCACTGGTCAGGCGCGGGTCGCTTGAGGCCAGTACCTGCACGCCGTCAATGTCGCGCGCCGCCTCGACCCAGCGGTTACGCAGGCGCTGCAGGCGCGCCGCCTTGTTGGCGACGCCGATCCGTTCATGGATCTGCAGCGCCAGCGGCAAGGCCAGGTAGGCGGCGAAGTTGACGGTGCCGGTATGCACCCGGGTGCGGATGTCGTCGCCGTCCGCCTCGCCCATATACGGGTCGATGTCGCGCACCCGGCCGCGCCGGATGTAGAGCGCGCCCACGCCGACCGGCGCGCCGATCCACTTGTGCAGGTTGATGCCGGCGAAGTCGGCATCCAGGTCGGGCAGCCGCATGTCGAGCTGGCCGAAGCCGTGCGCGGTGTCGACGATGGCGTCGATGCCGCGCGCGCGCGCCATGCGCACGATCTCGGCCACCGGCAGCACCATGCCGTTGCGGTGGTTGACGTGGGTGAGCAGCATCATGCGCAGCGTCGGGTAGCGCTCCATCGCCTGCGCATAGGCGTCGATCAGCGACTGGTGCGTGGCCGGTTCCGGCATGGCGATGCGCACCACGTCGACGCCGCGGCGCGCCTTGAGCCAGCCCATCACCGTGAGCATGTTGTCGTAGTCGACGTCGGCGCACAGCACCGTGTCGCCGGCACGCAAACGGTTGTAGCCGCCGATCAGCGCCTGCAGCGCTTCGGTGGCGCCGCGCGTGAGCACGATCTCGTCGCGCTCGACGCCCAACGCACGCGCCGCTGCGGCGCGCGCGGCCTCGAACTCGGGCGGAAAGCGCAGGCGGCCGTAATAGGCGTTGCCATGGTTGACCGTGGCCAGATGCTGCTGGTACGCCGCCAGCACCGGGCGCGCCATCGAACCCCAGTATCCGTTGTCGAGCATTGCGACATCATCGGTGACGTCGTACTGTGCGGCCACGCGTTGCCAGTAGCCGTCGTCGGCGGCCAGCGCGGCGGGCGACAGCGCCGGCGGCGCCAGGCTGTCCAGGACCGCCGCCAGCGACGCCGGTTCGAGCGGCGCAGCTGCCGATGCAACTGCCGCCGGCGCCAGCGTCAGCGCCGCCCCGCCGCGCAGCCAGGCGCGGCGCTTCAGGTCGGGCTGGCTCAAAACTTCACCGTATAGTCGAGATACAGGTTGCGGCCATCGGTGTCGTATGGCGCGTTGCGCGAGTAGATCAGGCCGCGGCTGGCCTGGAACACGGCTTCGTCCGGGTACTTGTCGAACAGGTTGTCGACGCCAAAGCGCAAGGTCTGCTTTGGCGTGACCCGGTAGCTCAGCGCGGCGTCGAAAAAGCGCATCGCACCGAAGCGCTGGAAGATGTCGCCGGTCGCGTTGCCGGTGCTGTCGGTCCAGGCGCCGTAGTGGCGCATGCGGCCCATGCCGCTCCAGGCGCCGCGCTCGTAGACCGCGCTCAGCGTCGCCTTCTGGCGCGGCAGGCGGTCTTCGAAAATGGTGCGCTGGGTGGCGTTGGCGGCGACGCTGGTGCGGCCGCCATCGACTTCGGTCTTGTTGTAGTTGTAGGCCAGGGTCAGATTCAGCTTGCCGTCCGCGACCCGGCTCAGGTGGCTGGCGACGACGTCGATGCCCTGGGTGGTGGTGTCGAAGTCGTTGGTGAAGTAGTTGACCGTGGTGTAGCGCAGCGGGTTGGCCATCCCGGCCGGCACCGCGAACGAGGCTGACGTACTGAATCGATCACGCAGCTTGATGCGGTACAGGTCGACCGATCCGGACAGGCCCATCGCGCTCTTGAAGGTCAGGCCGAGCGACAGGTTGTTGGATTTTTCCGGCGTGAGCGGCTGGGCGCCGAGCGCCAGCGCCAGCGGGTCGCTCGTCGACAGGCGGCCGCTGGTGAACACCAGCAGGGTCCTGGTGTCGAGGCCCTGGCTGGTGCTGCTGGTATTCAGTTGGCCCGGGGTCGGCGCGCGGAAACCCGTCGAATACGAACCGCGCAGGGCGAAGTCGGGCGTGACCTCGTAGCGCGCCGACAGCTTGCCGGTGGTGCTGTCGCCGAATTCCGAATAGTCTTCATAGCGGGCGGCGGCGCCGATCGACAGGCGCGCGCTCAGCGGCACTTCGACGTCGACGTAGGCGGCGTAACTGTCCTGGTCCCAGCGCCCGGCCTGGCGGTCGCTGAAGCCGGGCGCGCCATTGGCGGCCGGATCCAGGCCGAAAGCGGCGCCCGGGCCGACCTGGTACGAGGCGAGGTCGCCGGCGCGCACGCCATAGCGCTCGTTGCGGTACTCCAGGCCGAAGCCGACGTTAATCGGCTGCGACCCCGGTTGCGCCAGCGCGGCCACGCCCCAGGTGTAGTTGAAGTTGGCGTTGACCAGCTTTTCTTCCTGGGTCAGGCGGCCCAGGTCGAACGCGGTCGGACTCTGGGAACCAAGCGAGGCGTTGATCGAGTTGTGCAGGCGGTAGTCGATGCGGTTGCGGCCGTACGAGGCGCTCAGGTCCCACGACAGATCGTCGGTGAAGCGCCCGCGCAGCCCGCCCAATACGTGCAGGTCGTCCTGCTCGTTGCCGTATTGCGGGCTGAAACCCAGCGGATAGATGCTGCGCACGTCCCAGCCCGGGAACAGCGCGATGCGGTTGTAGACGCTGCCGCTGGTGTCGGGATTGCGCCAGTTGAAGTCGGAGGTGCCGTCGCTGTGGCCGAACAGGCCGTAGCCATAGGCCGTGATGTCGCCAGCCAGGTCGGCGCTGGCGTTGAAGCCGAAGCGCTGGCTTTCCAGTTCCGGCTGGCCCCAGCGCTGCACCGGGTTCGGCACCTGCAGCGCCGGGTGCGCGTTCTGGAACGCGATGGCGTCGGGACGCTGGCGCGTGCGCGAGGTCGGATCGGATTTCGCCGCTTCGGCGAACAGGTTCAGGCGGCCGTCGTCGCCGAAGGCGAAGCCGTAGCGGGCGCGCAGCGTGTTCGACTTGCCGTCGTTTTCCCCGTATTGAGAATGCTGGGCGTTGATCTCGCCGCCGACGCTGTCGTCGAGGATGACGTTGATCACGCCGGCGATCGCGTCCGACCCGTACTGGGCCGAGGCGCCGTCGCGCAGCACTTCGATGCGCTTGATGGCGCTGGTGGGAATCGCGGCCATGTCGGCCGCCTGCGAGCCGCGCGCGCCGAGGAAGGCGCTGCGATGGAAGCGCTTGCCGTTGACCAGCACCAGGGTCTGGTCCGGCGACAGGCCGCGCAGCGTGGCGGGACGCACGAACACCTGGCCGTCGGCCATCGGCAGGCGCTGCACCACGTAGGACGGCACCAGTTGCGCCAGCACGTCGTTCAGATCGGACGACTCGACGGCGGCGATCTCTTCGCGGGTGAACACGTCGACCGGGGCCAGCGTGTCGAACTGGGTGCGGTTGCCGGCGCGGGTGCCGGTGACGATCACCGCTTGCGCGGCCGGGGCGACTGCTGCGTCGGCGCCGAGCGGCGCGCCGGACGCGGGAATATTCTGGGCATGCACACCAACCAGTGCATGGCATGCGCACAGCGCGGCGGCGCTGGCGATCTGGCTTCGTTTCAAATTCATTGCGACTCGTGAAGTTGGTGAAAAGGCTGCGCGCTGCCGCCACCGAATGGCGGAGTTAGCAAAGCGATAGCCTAACGACGCAATATTTCGTGAAGATGAAGCGCGCCATCGCATGACGAAATCCCATCCTTTGTCACGCCGCGCGGCGGCGCCGATCCGGGTTATGATTTCTTCAATGTCAATATCGGCCACGGCCGGGAGGCTTCATGGGAAAATTGAGCACGCACGTCCTCGACACCGCGCACGGCTGTCCGGCAGCCGGGGTAAAGCTGGCGCTGTACGCGCTCGACGCCGACTGCCGCACCCTGCTCAAGGACGACGTGACGAATGCCGACGGCCGCTGCGCCGGTTCGCTGCTCGAAGGCGAGGCGCTGCGTCCCGGCAGCTACGAACTGGTGTTCCAGGCCGGCGACTACTACGCGGCGCGCGGGGTCGACTGGCCGGCGCCGCGCTTCCTCGACCGCATCGTGATCGCCTTCGGCATCGCCGACCCGGCCCAGAACTACCACGTGCCGCTGGTGATGACGCCGTGGTCGTACTCCACCTACCGCGGCAGCTGACCATGCACGCCGCCGCACTCGCCGATCCGGACATTTCCGACACCGCGCCGGCCCCTGCCTGGCTGGGCCCTACCCGCGTCGCCATCGGCCTGGCGCAGGGCATCGTGCTGTACCTGCTGTACACCGCAGCGAAGGACAAGCTATGGCCGGCGACGCTACCGATGCTGTTCACGCCGCTGTTGCTGGGCGCCGTGCTGGCGCCGGTGATCGCGATCAACGCCCTGGGTCACCTGACGCGGCGCCAGCTGGCGTTGTGGGCCGGCGCCGCGCTGCTCGTCATCGCCGCGCTCGGCGTCTACGATGCCTGGCGCAGCCTCGGACTGGCCGCCGAACGCGACGGCGCCCCGTCGCCGGCGCTGGCGGTATGCCTCACGGCCGGCCTGTTCATCGCCCACGCGCTGGTGCTGGCCGGCGCGCGCGAGCAGCGCCGCATCGCCTCCTATCCCAGCTATTTCGACGTGGCCTGGAAGCTGGGCCTGCAACTGGCCTTTTGCGGCCTGTTCGTGGGCGCCACCTGGCTGGTGCTGCAACTGGGCGCGGCGCTGTTCGATCTGGTCAAGCTCGACTTTTTGCGGCGGGCCATCGAACAATCCTGGTTCGCGATTCCCGTCACCGCCTTCGCCTTCGCCATCGCAATGCACCTGACCGACGTCAAGCCGGGCATCGTGCGCGGCATTCGCAACCTGGTGCACGTGCTGCTGTCGTGGATCCTGCCGGTATTGACCCTGCTGGTGGCCGGTTTCCTGGCCAGCCTGCCCTTCACCGGCCTGGCGCCGCTGTGGGCCACGCGTAGCGCGGCCGGCCTGCTGCTCACCGCCGCCGGCGCCTTCGTGGTGCTGCTCAACGCCGCCTGGCAAGATGGACAAACGCCGGCGCCGCGCCCGGTCGCGGTAGCGGCGCGCGTGGCCGGCCTGCTGCTGGTGCCCCTGACGCTGCTGGCCGGCTACGCGCTGGCGCTGCGCGTGATCGAGCACGGCTGGACCGTGGACCGCATCGTGGCCGCCGCCTGCCTGGCGCTGGCGGCGTGCTACGCCGGCGGCTACGCGGCGGCGGCGCTGCGGCGCGGCTGGCTGCCGACGCTGGCCGGGGTCAACGTCGCCGCCGCCTTCGTCGCGCTGGGCGTGGTGGCGCTGCTGTTCTCGCCGCTGTGCGATCCGGCGCGGCTGTCGGTGAACAGCCAGATGGTGCGCCTGGAGGCCGGCCGCATCACACTGCGCCAGCTCGACGTCGCCTACCTGCACCACCACGGCGCGCGCTATGGCCGCGCCGCTCTTGGCCGCCTGGAAGCGCGCGCCAAGGGTGACGATGCGCTGTGGCTGGGCCAGGAGCTGGCGCGGCTGCGCGCCAAGGTACCCGATGCCGACGATCCGTTCGTGGACGTAGCCGCCAACCTGCGCGTATGGCCGGCAGGCGCGCGCCTGCCGACGGGCTTTGCCAGCACTGCCTGGACGCGCCATCGCGAGACCCAGCGTTTGCCACGCTGCCTGCGCCAGCACGGCAAGCCATGCGACGCGTTCATGATCGACCTGGATGGAGATGCCAGGTCTGAAGTGATTGTGGTCGATATCGCCAGCGGAGCAAATGCCGTACTGCGCCAGGGGGACGAGGGCTGGGAATTCGCCGGCTCCAGTCTGTCGTTGGTAACTTGCCGGCCTCTGGTACAAGCCATGCGCGAAGGAAAGATGCGCGCACTGCCACCACGGATTGCCGATTTGGAGGTGGCCGGCCAGCGCGTCGAGGTCCGCAGCGATGTCGGAACCGCAGAGTGCTCGCTAGAACCAAGCGACGCGATCAATGCGTCACCAAGATCATCCTTGCCTTGATGACATTACGACCTATTATTTGTTAATAAGGTTTTAGCAATTTTCAGGGATGTTTAGCTGTTTATCATCGTGTTTAGCAACGGAATGTGACAATTCAGCTACAGAACCTGACGAATCGTCTCCAAATATCACAGATTGTCATAAATTGTCTTCTGTAAATATTTACCAGTGGATAGAATAAATTCCATGTAGTACCGGCGCGCCTGCCTGCTGCCCTTGCCCGCGCCTTCTTCCCAAGCAGCTCACGCAACGACCGCAACACAATCCTGCAATGAACAAAAAGCTTCTCGCCAGCCTGCTGGCGCTTCCTCTTGTCGCGCCTGTAGCAATGGCGCAGGACAACGCCGTCAAGATCAGCGGCTTCGGCACCGCCGCCCTCACCTGGTCGGACGACGACCGCGCCCAGTTTGGCCGCCCGAACCAGGCCAGCGGCGCCGCCGACAATTTCCGCACCGGCGTCGACTCCAACCTTGGCCTGCAGGCCGACTACGCCGTCAACAGCTGGCTGTCGCTGACCGCCCAGGGCCTGGTGCGCCAGGATGGCGAAGAGCACTACGGCGCCGAACTGAGCTGGGCATTCGCCAAGTTCCGCATCAACGACGAACTGAGCGTGCGCGTGGGCCGCGTCGGCCTGCCGGTGTTCATGATCTCGGACTATCGCAATGTCGGCTATGCCAACACCATGCTGCGTCCGCCGGTCGAGCTGTATTCGCAGGTGCCGTTCAACAGCGTCGACGGCGCCGATGTCACCTGGCGCCGCGATTTCGGCAACACCAGCGTGACGTCGCAACTGGCGCTCGGCCAGATCAAGACCCCGCTGACCGGCTTCCACGCACGCGGCAAGGACATCGTGGCACTGAACGTGGTGGCCGAGAACGGCCCGTTCACGGTGCGCGCCGGCCACGCCCGGGTCAAGGTCACGATCGACGACCTGGCCTCGCTCAACACCCTGGTCGGCAGCCTGCGCGCGGCCGGCACCGGCTACCGCCTGCCGCAGGTGAACGCGCTGGCCGACGAAATCCAGGCCGACGGCGCCAAGGGCACCTTCAATTCGCTCGGCCTGGCCATGGACTGGAACAACTTCGTGGTCCAGACCGAATACGCCAAGCGCAAGACCGACACCTACATCAACGACACTACCTCGTGGTACGTGATGGGCGGCTACCGCATCGGCAAATTCCTGCCCTACTACACCCGTTCGGAACTGAAGATCGACAGCGCCGTCAGCGCGTCGGCACTGGGCGCCTGCCCGGCCGGCTATCCGGCCGCCTGCACGGCCACCCTGCAGCAGCTGGGCAGCGCGGTGCGCCGCGTCTCGGTCTCGGGCATCGGCCAGGGCGAGCAGACCACCGACACCATCGGCGTGCGCTGGGACTTCGCCCGTTCGGTGGCGCTGAAGGTGCAGGTCGACCGCGTCAAGCCGGTCGGCAACGGCCTGTTCATCAACGCCAAGCCGGGCTTCTCCGGCCCGGTCACCGTGGGCGCCGTCGCCCTCGACTTCATCTTCTAAAGGGGCGACGCATGAAGAACCCTTTCATCGCCGCCCTCGCGGCATCGTCGCTGGCCATGCTGTCGCTGCCGGCGCTGGCCGAAGTGGCCGTGGTCGTCAGTGCCAAGGCGGCCGAATCGTCGCTGACCAAGGAGCAGGTGGCCCAGTTCTTCCTGGGTAAATCGACGGCCATGACGCCGATCGACCAGGCCGACAACGCCGCCGTGCGCGCCGAGTTCTACAAGAAAGTGGCGGACAAGGACGCGGCCCAGGCCAAGGCCCTGTGGTCGAAGCTGGTGTTCACCGGCAAGGCCACGATGCCGAAGGAAGTCGCCGACAACGCCGCCGTCAAGGCCGCCGTCGCCGCCAATCCGAAGGCGATCGGCTACATCGACAAGAGCGCCGTCGATGCGACCGTGAAGGTCGTATACACCGCGCCGTAACACCGCAGCAAAAGAGCACGTCGGCCGCCGGCAGCATGCCGCCGGCCGACGCACGTCATCTGGAGACAAGAACATGAGCATCAAGCGCAGGATCTGGGCACTGCCCGTCATTTCCGCGATCATCTTCGGCCTCGGGGCCGGCGCCAGCGCCTATATCGCCGGCGACGCGCTGAAATCGATCACTACTACCGAGAGCGTCGACTATCCGCTGCTCGACGCCTCCAAGGCCCTGGCGCTGGACGTCGCCGCCGTCACCGGCGCGCTGACCGATGCCGTCACCGAAGGCGACAAGGCCCTGATCGACGAGGCCGGCAAGCGCGCCGGGCAGATCCGCGCGCGCCTCGACCAGCTCGGCCGGCTCGCCGGCCAGCAGGAGACCGCCACGCGCCTGGCGCGCGAATTCGACGCTTATTACGCACCGGCCCTGTCGTCGGCGCGCATCATGCTCGAGATCGAACAAGGCGACCCGCAGGCAGCGGTAGCCAAGATGCAGGCCGCACTCGCAGTATTGAATACCGACCTGGCCAAGACCGGCGAAGCGGCCCAGGCCCAGTTCACCGCCGGCATCGCGCACAGCGGCGACAGCGTGCGCCAGGTGGTGGTGGCAATGATCGTCACCGCGCTGATCGTGATCGCGGTGCTGGCGCTGGTGTCGTGGTTCGTGGTACGCGCCATCTGGCGCCAGCTGGGCGGCGAGCCGGAATACGCGCGCACCATCGCCCAGGGCGTGGCGGCAGGCGACCTGTCGATGGACATCCGCATCGAGGCCGGCGACGACGCCAGCCTGTTGGTGGCATTGAAAGAGATGCGCGCGCGCCTGGCCGGCCTGGTGGCCGGCATCAAGGGCTCGGCCGACACCATCGCCAGCGCCAGCAGCGAGATCGCCAGCGGCAACGCCGACCTGGCGCAGCGCACCGAATCGCAGGCTGCCAGCCTGGACCGCACCACGCGCGCCATGGAAGAACTCACCGGCGCGGTGCGCCAGAACGCCGCCAACGCGACCCAGGCCAACGCGCTGGCCGAATCGGCCACCAGCATCGCCACCCGCGGCGGCGACGTGGTGGGCGGCGTCGTGACCACCATGGGCGACATCAACGCGTCGGCGCGCAAGATTGTCGACATCATTTCGGTCATCGACGGCATCGCCTTCCAGACCAACATCCTGGCGCTGAACGCGGCGGTGGAAGCCGCGCGCGCCGGCGAGCAGGGCCGTGGCTTCGCGGTGGTGGCGGGCGAAGTGCGCACGCTGGCGCACCGCTCGGCGGCGGCGGCCAAGGAGATCAAGCAACTGATCGGCGACTCGGTGGCCAAGGTCGACGCCGGCACCGCGCTGGTCGACGAGGCGGGCGTGACGATGGCGCAGATCGTCGAATCGGTGCGCAAGGTGCAGGCCATCATGGTCGAGATCCGCGACGCCGGCGCGCGCCAGAGCGCCGGCATCGACGACATCGGACGCGCCATCGGCAGCATCGACGAGATGACCCAGCAGAACGCAGCACTGGTCGAGGAAGCGTCGGCGGCGGCGGAATCGCTGACGGTGCAGACCGCGCACCTGACCGGCGCGCTGGCGGTGTTCAAGCTCGACGACCTTCCGGTCCTCGACGCCGCGGCAGGCAAGACGCGCCTGGCACTGGCGCGCCCAACGTAGTCATTGAATCTCCGGCAAGCTCGCCTTTGCAAAATTGACGGGCTTGCCGATTCGGACACGGTGCTGATCGTCTTGCCAACTCAGTTTTCGATTCGCTAACGCGCCGATCCGCGTCTTCCCTCTACGCACCTCAACACGCGCTCATCCATTCGGCGCGATCCTGCCGCCATGCCATTTCGGCTACGTGGTACGCACGCATCTACCAGTGCAGCAAACGCTTTACAAAAGTAGTGCCCATGGGCATCATCCGATGGGTATGCCGGATGGCTAGCGCCATGCCGGCGTTTGTCGCTTCTGATCGCTTTCCCGAACACTTCTCCGGGGTTTTCCAACACAGCGCCTATGTCTGCAGTCCTTCCCAACAACACAACGGTCGGCACCCCGCTTGCGGGGCTGGCGCGGGCATTGGTGCAAGCCAATCGCCTGAGCGCCGTGCAGGCCGACATGTTGAACAAGAAGGCGGCGCAGGAAAAAACCTTCTTCATCGACGTGCTGCTGGCCAGCGGCGCGATCGAGCCGCGCACGCTGGCCGCGTTCTGCGCCGAGACCTTCGGCTATCCGCTGCTGGATCTGTCGGCGTTTTCGCCCGAGTCGCTGCCGACCGCCGCCATCGACGCCAAACTGATGCAGGCGCAGCGCGTGATCGCACTGGCCAAGCGCGGCAACAAGCTGTCGGTGGCGCTGTCCGACCCGACCAATAACCAGGCGCTGGACCAGATCAAGTTCCAGAGCGAGGCGACGGTGGAGCCGGTGATCGTGCCGCACGACGCCCTCTTGGTGCTGCTGGCCGCCATCGCCAAGGGCGCCGAGCAGGACCTGAGCGAGCTGGCCGGCGAGGAAGCCGAGATCGAGTTCGCCGACGACGACAAGCAGCCGGCCGCGGTCGAGCCGAGCGCCGACGTCGAAGACGCGCCGATCGTGCGCTTCCTGAACAAGATCCTGATGGATGCGGTGCAGATGGGCGCCTCGGACATCCACTTCGAGCCCTACGAAAAGTATTACCGGATCCGCCTGCGGGTCGATGGCGTGCTGCGCGACCACGCCTCGCCGCCGCTGTCGATCCGCGAGAAACTGGTGTCGCGCATCAAGGTGCTGGCGCGCCTGGACATCGCCGAAAAGCGGGTGCCGCAGGACGGCCGCATGCGATTGCTGCTGTCGCCCACGCGCGCGATCGACTTCCGGGTCAGCACGCTGCCCACGCTGTTCGGCGAGAAGACCGTGATGCGTATCCTGGACGCGACCCAGGCGCAAATGGGCATCGACGCGCTCGGCTACGATCCGGAGCAGAAGGCGCTGCTGCTGGACGCCATCAGCCGCCCCTACGGCATGGTACTGGTGACCGGCCCCACCGGCTCCGGCAAGACGGTGTCGCTGTACAGCTGCCTGAACCTGCTGAACAAGCCGGGCATCAACATCTCGACCGCGGAAGACCCGGCCGAGATCAACCTGCCCGGCGTGAACCAGGTCAATGTCAACGACAAGGCCGGCCTGACCTTCCCGGTGGCGCTGAAATCGTTCCTGCGCCAGGATCCGGACATCATCATGGTCGGCGAGATCCGCGACCTGGAAACCGCCGACATCGCGATCAAGGCGGCGCAGACCGGCCACATGGTGTTCTCGACGCTGCACACCAACGACGCGCCGTCGACGCTGACGCGCCTGATGAACATGGGTGTGGCGCCGTTCAATATCGCCTCGTCGGTGATCCTGATCACGGCCCAGCGCCTGGCGCGCCGCCTGTGCAGCTGCAAGCAGCCGCTCGAGATCAGCGATGAGGCGCTGCTGGCGGCCGGCTACCGCGCCAGCGACGTCGACGGATCCTGGCGCCCGTACGGTCCGGTGGGGTGCGACCGCTGCCTCGGCTCCGGCTACAAGGGCCGGGTCGGCATCTACCAGATCATGCCGATTTCGCCGGCGATCGAGGCGCTGATCCTGGCCCATGGCAACTCGATGGAGATCGCGGCCCAGGCCGAGAAGGAAGGCGTGAACTCGCTGCGCCGCTCGGGCCTGATGAAAGTGATGCAGGGCATGACCAGCCTGGAAGAAGTGCTCGGCTGCACCAACGAATAACGGCAAAATCACAGCGCCCCTTTAAACGCTCCCTCCAAGCAAACAGGAACACGAACGACATGGCAACCTCTCCCCAACCCAAGAGCAGCCGCGGCGCCCAGGTCAAGGAGTCCGTGTACGCCTGGGAAGGCAAGGACAAGAACGGCCGCACCATCCGCGGCGAGGTGCGCGCCGGCGGCCAGGCGATCGTGAACGTGACCCTGCGCCGCCAGGGCATCATGGTCACCAAGGTCAAGAAGAAGGTGTATCGCAGCGGCAAGAAGATCACCGACAAGGACCTGACCATGTTCACGCGCCAGCTGGCGACGATGATGAAGGCCGGCGTGCCGCTGCTGCAATCGTTCGACATCGTCGGCAAGGGCCACGCCAACCCGGCCATGGCCAAGCTGATCCAGGACCTGCGCAACGACGTCGAGACCGGCACCAGCCTGAACCGCGCGTTCCGCAAGTTCCCGCTGTATTTCGACCCGCTGTTCTGCAACCTGGTGGGCGCCGGCGAACAGGCCGGCATCCTGGAAGACCTGCTCACGCGCCTGGCGATCTACAAGGAAAAGACGCTCGCGCTGAAGGGCAAGATCAAATCGGCCATGACCTATCCGATCGCGATCCTGGCGGTGGCGCTGATCGTGACCGCGGTGATCATGATCTGGGTAGTGCCGGCGTTCAAACAGGTGTTCGAGAGCTTCGGCGCCGACCTGCCGACGCCGACCCTGATCGTGATGGCGATCTCGGACTTCGTGGTGGAATGGTGGTACCTGATCTTTGGCTCGATGTTTGCCGCGATCTATTTCTTCTTCCAGGCCTGGCGCCGCTCGCCGAAGATGCAGGCAACCATGGACCGTCTGCTGCTGCGCCTGCCGATCTTCGGCACGGTGATCCGCAAGGCCACCATCGCGCGCTGGACGCGCACCCTGTCGACCATGTTCGCGGCCGGCGTGCCGCTGGTGGAAGCGCTGGACTCGGTCGGCGGCGCCTCGGGCAACGCGGTGTACCTGGAAGCGACGCGCAAGATCCAGACCGAGGTCAGCACCGGCACCAGCCTGACCACCTCGATGCAGAACACCGACGTGTTCCCGAACCTGGTGATCCAGATGGTGCAGATCGGCGAAGAATCGGGCTCGCTCGATGCGATGCTGGGCAAGGTGGCGGATTTCTTCGAGGAAGAAGTGGATGAAGCGGTGGCGGCGTTGTCGTCGCTGATGGAGCCGCTCATCATGGTGATTCTCGGGGTGCTGATCGGCGGGCTGGTGATTGCGATGTATCTGCCGATCTTTAAGCTCGGTTCGGTGGTGTAAGCCGGCGAGGTCATTGCGGACTGGCTCGTACGGTTGGCGAACAACCAGCGTAACTGGGGCTTTGGTCTGTGCTTCCTGTACCTGCGCAACGTCAAATGCTTCAGATGGAATCACAAACGCGTCTACAGGATTTATCGCGAGCTCGAACTGAACATGCGGATCAAGCCGCGCCATCGCCTGGTACGCGAAAAGCCGCTGCCGTTGGCTGTGCCCGTGGCCATCAACCAAAGCTGGTCGATGGACTTCATGCACGATCAGCTTTCCGATGGGCGCAGCATCGGCCTGTTCAACGTGATTGACGATTTCAATCGTGAGGGGCTGGGAATCGAGATCGATTTCTCGCTGCCCTCAGAACGCGTGATCCGTTCGCTCGACCGGATCATCGAATGGCGCGGAAAGCCGGACGCCATCCGCTGTGATAACGGCCCGGAATACATCAGCGCCGTGACGTTGGGATGGGCTGCAAAGCGCGGCATCCGCATCGACTTCATCCAGCCCGGCCAGCCGCAGCAGAATGCTTACGTTGAGCGCTACAACCGAACGGTACGCTATGACTGGCTCGCCCATCATCTGTTTGAAACGCTCGATGAGATCCAAGATTTTGCCACTCGCTGGCTGTGGACCTACAATAACGACCGGCCCGACATGGCCCTTGGCGGAATCACGCCAAAACAGAAACTGGCACTTGCCGCATAGCCTCTACTTTTAGCGTGCTCTAAAAATGGGGGGATTACCGAGGGAAGCGACTGCAGGCTATCGTGAGTCCCTACAGCGCTGCTGCCAATCGTTCGGCCATCTGGCATGAATGCCCGTCTGTCCCGGGATAATCAGGGCAGACGGCTTACACCTTTGCTGGATGTGCAGGGACAACATCGCCCTGCACCAGGCTACATCATGGACTTCTGCTCTGCCGCCTTGAATTCCTTGATGAGATTGTGAAGATCCGACCACGCCGCATCGTTATGGAACGTGATTGAAATCGGGTAGCGCGGATCGTCCGCAGCATGCCGGTTAAACTCCTGCATGAACCTTTCGCGGTCGGCGATATAGAACACGCATTCCCGCAAACCATCGCCAACCCGGCGATAGGCTGGATATTTGCTACCGTAATGCCGTCCGTACTCCGCGCAGCGTCCACTCCAGCAGCACCCTGAACAGCATCGCCCCCGCCGCCCACGGCCGGCGCCGGTCCAGCCCGCGCCGCGCCATGCGCTGCGGCAAAAAGAAGCGCCCGAACACCGACAGCCCGCCCTCGCGCAACACCCAGAAGCATCCCCCCGCATAGGTGGCGTCGAACCCATCGTCCGCCCGCAACAGGTACAACGCCGTACCCGAAGACAGCGCCACGTCGGCCGCCGCGTCCGGCCCCAGCGCGCGCAGGCCGCGCCGATACGACAGCTCGACGTTCTGGCGCAGGTCGGGCAGGCTGAGCACAAGTGGCCGCAGCAGGCGCGACCACTCCAGCAGGCGCGGCAAGCCATGCAGGCCGGACGTCACCCGCAATCGGTACTTGAGGAAGGCCGAGCGCAGTTCGGACAATGCCGCTGGCGGCGGACGCGGCAGCGCGTCGGGGCGCTCGCGCCAGCAGCGCATCCAGTGCGCCAGCGCGTGCTCGTGCTTGGCCAGCAGGCTGGCCGGGTTGTCGAATTCGAGGTCGATGCTGTTGCCTGGCTGCAGGAAGCGGATCAGGTTGCGCTGGGCTTCCAGCCGTGGCGCGTCGAGCACGCCGGCCGGACTGCGCCGGCCGTTGTTGAGCCAGGCGTTGTCGACCCGGCTGAAGCGGGCGAACGAGGCGACCGGGACGATCAGGCGCGGCTTGAACGCTTCGGCCTGCAGCGCCAGCCGTTCGACGCCGTGGCCGGCCGCCGCTTCGCGCCGCGCGAAGTGTTCCGGGTTGCCGCACCAGGCCATGTCGGCGAAGCCGGTCAGCAGCAGGTCGATGCGCGGCGCCAGGCGGCGCACCCGGTCGGCGGCGGCGCGGCAGGCGGCGCGCGTATCCAGCGCGCGTTCGCCCAGGTGCAAGATGGTGCGCCGGCCGCACTCGATCAGGCAATACGAGTCACCCTCGCCGCTGGCGAAGGCGGTGATGCGCAGGTCGGGCGCCAGCGTGCGCGGCTGGCCGGCGGCGCATTCGGCCACCGACAAACGGTGGCGGCGCAGCTCGTCAAACAGGCGCCAGTCGCGTCCCTGGCGGTAAAGGAAGGTGGCGATGCCGCGAAACTCGGCGCCAAAGCGGCGCAGGAAGGCCGTCGATGCGCGATCGGGCTGGGCGCGCGAGCACCATACGAACAGCGGCAGGCCGCTGGCGTTGAGTTCGGCGATCAGGCGCGCGCTGCTGGTGGACGGATCGACCAGGCTCCAGGCATCGTTCAACACGCTGCCTTCGAGCCACGGGTCGGCCAGCAGCAGCGCGTGGTCGGTGCGCAGCAGGAAGCCGGCGTGGTTCAAAAAGGTGAAGGTCGGGTTGGACATGGTGTGACCGCAATCGCATCGGGGATCGACTCACCTTCAGCCTAGCGAGGCACGATGCACGCCGCATGAGGCATCACAATCGTGGCGCTGCGGGGCCTGCATGACACGATTGCGCCGCCGTCGCCGATTGGCGGACGGCCTTCGCCAAACGGCATGAAAACCCCTACAATGAGGTTGATGTAGAGAATCATCTTTGCTGCGGCTTCGCTGCCCCGGCGCCATCCGAACCAACCGAACCGTCAAGCCCATGGAATCACTGTTGTTCGCGCCTCCCGCCAGCCTTGGCCCCACCCTGGTCGCCGCCCTGCTCGGCCTGTTGATCGGCAGCTTCCTGAACGTGGTCATCTACCGCATACCAAAGATGATGCAGCGCGAATCCGACAACTACGTGGCGCAGGAAAGCGGCAAAGAGCCGCCGCACCAGGACCGCTTCAACCTGATGGTGCCGCGCTCTTCCTGCCCGTGCTGCGGACACCAGATCACGGCGCTCGAGAACATTCCGGTAATCAGCTACATTGCGCTGGGCGGCAAGTGCCGCAAGTGCAAGGCGCGCATCTCGCCGCGCTATCCGGCGATCGAACTGCTCACCGCCGCTTTGTCGGGCCTGCTGGTCTGGACTTTCGGCAGCGGCGCGGCCGGCATGGCCACGCTGCTGTTCGCGTGGCTATTGATCGCGATGACCTTCATCGACTTCGACACCCAGCTGCTGCCGGACGACCTGACCTATCCGCTGCTGTGGGCGGGCCTGCTCATCAACATCAACGGCACTTTCGTTTCTCTGCAGGACGCCGTGATCGGCGCCGCCGCCGGCTACCTGGTGCTGTGGGCCGTGTACTGGCTGTTCAAGCTGGTGACGGGCAAGGAAGGCATGGGCTACGGCGACTTCAAGCTGTTGGCCGCGCTGGGCGCCTGGCTCGGCTGGACCATGCTGCCGACCATCATCCTGCTGTCGTCGATCGTCGGCGCGGTCGTCGGCATCAGCCTGATCGTGTTCGCCAAGCGCGAGCGCAGCAATCCGATCCCGTTCGGGCCGTACCTGGCCGCGGCCGGCATGCTCGCCATGCTCTACGGCGAGCAGCTGGGCGGCTTCACGCGCAGCCTGCTGGGTTGATCGTGACTATTTCCGGCACACCGAAAGCGTTCTCGGTCGGCCTCACCGGAGGCATCGGTTGCGGCAAGAGCACCGTGGCCGACCTGTTCGCCGAACTGGGCGCGTCGATCGTCGACACCGACGTCATCGCCCACGGCCTGACCGCCCCGTACGGAGCGGCGATGCCGGCCATCCTGGCCGAATTCGGTCCCGACTTCGCCACGCCCGAGGGAGCGCTCGACCGCGCACGCATGCGCACGCTGGTGTTCGCGGACGCGAGCGCGCGCACGCGGCTGGAAGCGATCCTGCATCCGCGCATCCGCGACGCCACTGCCGCCGCTGCGGCGATCGCCACCGGGCCCTACGTGATCTATGTGGTGCCGCTGCTGATCGAATCCGGCACCTGGCGCGAGCGGGTGTCGCGCGTGCTGGCGATCGACTGTTCGGAAGACACGCAAGTGGCGCGCGTGATGCGCAGGAGCGGCCTCACGGCCGACGCGGTGCGCGCCATCATGGCGGCCCAGGTCACGCGCCAGCAGCGCCTGGCGGCGGCCGACGACGTCATCGACAACGAGGACAATGCACTCGGCGTGGAGCCCTTGCGGCCCCAGGTCAAGCGCTTGCATGAACGCTATCTAGCCTTGAGTGTGTAACAAGAGTCATGCAGGGTTTGTAATTTTTCTCCGCATGGTTCAGAATCACGTAGTTGCCATCCAGCCTACATTCAGAGGAATGTCATTTTGATCGTCTACGAATATCCTTTCAACGAGCGGATTCGCACGTTGTTGCGGCTGGAAGATCTGTACGAGAAGTTCAAGTTCTTTGTGCACCAGGAACACCCGATGCAGCACCACGTGGCGCTGTCCACGATTTTCGACATGCTGGAAGTGGCCGGCCGCGCCGACCTGAAGTCCGACCTGCTGCAGGAGCTCGAGCGGCAAAAGCAAAGCCTGCTGGCCTACCGCAGCAATCCGGCGGTACAAGCCGACGCGCTCGACGCCGTGCTGGAAGAACTGGACAAGGCCAGCAGCGCGCTGGTCGCCAGCCAGGGCAAGACCGGCCAGAACGTGCGCGACAACGAATGGCTGATGAGCATCCGCGGCCGCACCATCATTCCCGGCGGCGCCTGCGAATTCGATCTGCCCTCCTACTACGCCTGGCAGAAGCGCCCGGTCGAGCAGCGCCACGCCGACATCATGGGCTGGTTCGGCCCGCTGGCGCCGCTGCTGGAAGCGCTGGCGCTGGTGCTGCGCCTGCTGCGCAACTCGGGCACGCCTGTGACAACGATGGCCACGGCGGGCAGCTACCAGCAGATGTTACAGGGTAAAATCTACCAGATGCTGCGCCTGACCCTGGACGAAACACTCGGTGCGATTCCCGAGATCTCGGCCAACAAGTACATGCTGTGGGTACGTTTCACCAGCCACGACGGCGACTGCAAGCCGAAGGCGCTGGAAGAAGACGTGCCGTTCGAGCTGACCCTGTGTAATTTTTGATAGACCGTACCATGACCGTTGTAGCCTGCCCTACCTGTTCCAAGAAAGTCGAATGGACGGAGGCAAACAAGTTCCGCCCGTTCTGCAGCGAGCGCTGCAAGCAGATCGACCTGGGCGCCTGGGCCGAAGAGAAGTACGCCATTCCGGGCGCTGCGCCGGTGGATTCGCAGGACGAGCCGCAGGACGAGCGTTGATGTGCCACGACGCGTCGGTGGGTTGACCACCGTTTGGTCAGCCCCTACGCGCGCTCGGCATAGCGCACCAGATCCAGCCACTCCAGCAGCGGAATCGTCGCCGGCAACAACGGGCTGACGCCATATGCCCCCTGCCAGGCAAACGCCTGCCCTTCCAGGCTTTGCGGCTCACCGATCCACTCGCGGCAGATGTAGAAATACAGGCGCACGTGCGCGTGCTCGTACACGTGTTCGACGCAGCACCAGGCCTCGCCGCTTACCACCTGCACGCCCAGTTCTTCCATGAACTCGCGCTGCAGGGCGGCGAAGATGTCTTCGCCCTGCTCCACTTTCCCGCCCGGGAATTCCCAGTAGCCGGCGTAGGGCTTGCCGTCCGGGCGCTGGCCGAGCAGCACGTCGCCGTTGGCTTGCATCAGGATGCCGACGGCGACGTCGACCGGCCTGGCTTTTACGTCGGCTTTCACTTCGGTTTCACTCATTGCTTGCATCGTCCGGCAGCCTGCCGGCATAGTCCTTCGCGAATTGCCACGCCACCCGGCCCGAACGCGAGCCGCGCTGCAGCGCCCATTGCAGGGCTTCCGGACGCGCCGCCGCGATCTGTTTCGGCGTGCAGCCGAAGCTGGCCAGCCAGTGCCCGGTGATCTGCAGGTAGTCGTCCTGCTTGAACGGATAAAACGACAGCCACAATCCAAACCGCTCGGACAGCGAGATCTTCTCTTCGACCGTCTCGCCGGGATGCAGGTCGCCATCTTCGCCATGCTTGTAGCCGGCGTTGTCCGACATCTTTTCCGGCATCAGGTGACGCCGGTTGGAGGTCGCGTAGATCAGCACATTGTCCGACTGCGCCGAGATGCTGCCGTCGAGCGCCACCTTCAGCGCCTTGTAGCCCGCCTCGCCTTCTTCGAACGACAAGTCGTCGCAGAAGATCACAAAGCGCTCCGGCCGGCCGGCGACCAGGTCGACGATGTCGGGCAGGTCAGCCAGGTCGGCTTTATCGACCTCGATCAGGCGCAGGCCCTGGTCGACGAAAGCGTTCAGACACGCCTTGATCAACGACGACTTGCCGGTGCCGCGGGCGCCGGTCAGCAGCACGTTGTTGGCCGGACGGCGCGCCACGAACTGGCGCGTGTTCTGCTCGATCTGGCGCTTCTGGGCTTCGACGTGATGCAGGTCGCCCAGTGCGATGCTGGACGCATGCAGCACCGGCTGCAGAAAACTGCCGCTGCCATTCGGCTTGCGGCGCCAGCGGAAGGCGAAGCTGCGCTTCCAATCAGGTTCGCGTGGGTGGGCCGGCGGCAGCACCGCTTCCAGGCGCTCGAGCAGCCCTTCGGCGCGGCGCAGGAATTGGTCGAGCGTCGTCATCGAATCAGGAACGGTAGTCGGCGTTGATCGACACGTAATCGTGCGACAGGTCGCAGGTCCAGACGGTGGCGGTCGCATCGCCGCGCGCCAGCTTCACGCGCACGGTGATCTCGGACTGCTTCATCACGCGCTGGCCGTCTTCTTCCTTGTAGTCCGGATTGCGGCCGCCCGCTTTCGCCACCCAGACGTCGTCCAGGTACAGGTCGAGCTTCGTCACATCCAGGTCGTCCACGCCGGCATAGCCAACGGCGGCCAGGATGCGGCCCAGGTTCGGGTCGGACGCGAAGAAGGCGGTCTTGACCAGTGGCGAGTGGGCGATCGCGTAGGCGATCTTGCGGCACTCCGCCACGTCGCGGCCTTCGTCGACGGTGATGGTCATGAATTTGGTCGCGCCTTCGCCATCGCGGATGATCTGCTGCGCCAGGTTGCGCGAGATGTCGGTGACGGCTTCCTTCAGCGCTTCGTATTCAGGGCCTTCGGCGCTGTCGATCTGCAGGCTGCCAGCGCCGGTGGCGATCAGCATGAACGAGTCGTTGGTCGAGGTGTCGCCGTCGATGGTGATGGCGTTGAACGAGTGGTCGGCCGCGTGCTTGACCAGTCCGTCCAGCACCGGCTGCGCGACCTTGGCGTCGAACGCCAGGTAGCCGAGCATGGTCGCCATGTTCGGCTTGATCATGCCGGCGCCCTTGCTGATGCCGGTCATGGTGACCGTGTGGCCGCCGATGGTGACCGTACGCGAGGCGGCTTTCGGCTGGGTGTCGGTGGTCATGATCGCCTCGGCGGCGTTGAACCAGTTGTCCGCCTTCAGGTTCGATACCGCGGCCGGCAGACCGGCGACGATCTTCTGGATCGGCAGCTGTTCGAGGATCACGCCGGTGGAAAACGGCAGCACCTGGCCCGGCTCGATATTCAACAGCCTGGCCACTTCGGCGCAGGTGGCGTTGGCATTGGCCAGGCCCTGCTCGCCGGTGCCGGCGTTGGCGTTGCCGGTGTTGACCACCAGCGCGCGGATCGGCGCACCGCCCTTGTTGACGGCTGCCAGGTTGGCCTTGCTGACCTGGACCGGCGCGGCGCAGAAGCGGTTCAGCGTGAACACGCCGGAGACAGTCGCGCCATCGGCCAGCTTCATGACCAGCACGTCCTTGCGGTTGGGCTTCTTGATGCCGGCTTCGGCAAAGCCGATTTCGATACCGGCGACCGGCTTCAAATCAGCAGCGATGGGCAGAGGGGAATTGACGGCCATGGTGATCTCGTTGGAAAAATTGTCGAATTCGTTATTGTAACGCCAGCGGCCGACGACGAGAGCCGGAGTGGGTTGTTGCTGCGGTCCGGTACAGGCGCGGGATAGGCAAGTTGACTGTCGGAAAAACTTACATGACACGACAGAGGAGAACCGAGCCTTGATTTTTTCTTAAACAAATCAAGCACCTGGACACGCTGACGAACTGGGCATGTTACTTGCTCATCCATACAAACCTGTTTCTTCGACAAGGACAGGCTTCCCGCCACCCACCACCCAGGAGTTCGCATGCTGTCCACATTGTTGAAGATGTTGAGGAACGTTTCCGTTGTTGCCCTGCTGTTTTCCGCCGGCGCCGCCCATGCCGGCCTGTACCAGTTCAATCTGACCGGCGACTACACGGCCAGCTGGCAAATGCAGTCGACCATCGAGTCGGACGATAGCGCCGAAGGTATCGGCTTTGTGAAGTATGACGTCGGAGGGTCGTTTCCGGACACGCTGCTCGGCCTGGCCGATCTGTACTTCTACCACGGCGACCAGAACGGCGGCTTCGAAATCTACGACTACTACAACGACTTCAGCCTGATCGTCGTCGATGGGCCGCAGCTGTACAGCGGCTCCGAACTCATGCCGACCTTCCTGCTCGGGACCTTCAGCCTGGTCGACTCGGGCGGCGGCCTGGGCAGCTATATCCTGACCGTGACCGACCTCGGTGCCGGCCCGGTCGACGTGCCTGAACCGGCCACCGGCGCCATGCTGATCGGCGGCCTGGGCCTGCTGGCCGCAATCCGCAAACGCCGCCGCAACGGCTAAGCGCGCACCCTGAATCTCCCCAGCCCGGTGTCAGTGCCGACAAGCGGACACGGGCTGGACAATGGCACAGCTGGCGCGCAACGCCCGGCAGCGAAAGCGGCTACCATGGGCCGTTATTCACTCATCCGCCAAAGCGCCATGCCCGCTACCGAATCGCGCGTCCTGCGCCACGTCGTCCTGTTCTCGTTCAAGCCCGATGCCGATGCCGCCCAGGTCGATGCCATCGTCGCCGGCTTCGCCGCTTTGCCGGAGCTGATCCCCGGCATCCAGGCCTACGAATGCGGCACCAACGTCAGTCCGGAAGGCCTGAACGACGGCTTCACCCACTGCTTCACCCTGAGCTTCGCCAGCAACGAGGCGCGCGATACCTATCTGGAGCATCCGGAGCATCAGCGTTTCGTGGGGACGCTGGGCGGCTGCCTGGCGCGTTCGCTGGTGGTGGATTACTGGGCTGGATAATCGGGCCATGCCAGATGAAGACGCTTCTGTATTCGCTAGCAGGATTTCTTGCTGCGACGATCGTCATCTGGGCCGGCCTGTTCGCATGGGCCGCGATTTTTCTGTCACCGGCAGATAGCTATTGGGATCGCAGTTCGAACGCTGCTGACCTGTTTTTCCTTGGCTGGATCATGCTCGCCCTCCTCGCCGCGATTGCTGCCGGCAAGATGAGCCGAAGACGAGGGCGCGCGCTGTAGATGCGGACGGCCAGCGCCGCTGCGGTCGCATCGACAACATGGGGCGCCTCAAGCTGTTTGCCGCCGACGGCTACGGCGCTTTCAGCGGCAACGTGGTGTGGTCAACATGGACGCGAAGACAGCATCACGGTCAATGGCTCCACTGTGACGTCGACCTACAGCGCCAAGGGCTTGCAACTGCGTCTGGGCGCATAAGCGGCGGCACGTCGCAGCAAGGCCGGCGCCGACCAGCGTCGGCCTCTTTTTTCTTGGTCGCTGCTAGTTTCCGTTGTGCTATCTTTCCGAAGATTATCAAAAGCGGAACACGACCCATGAAGCAGACCTCAAAGCGCATCGCCCTTGTATGTACCAGCAGCCTGTTGGCTGCCTGCGCCACCCAGCCAAAGCCGATCACCGATTACACCGCCAGTTCCGGCGGCGAGAGAAGTAGCGACCAGTTGCAGCTCGATTTCGAAAAGGCCGACCTCAAGCTGCGCATCGAGCCGGCCACGCGCACCATCCGCGGCGACGTGGCGCTGACCTTCGGCGCGCGCGCCGCGGTCGACCGCATCGAACTGGACCTGGACCGCAACCTGCCGATCGACGCGATCGAGGTCGACGGCCGGCCGCTGGCGGCAAACCAGTGGCGCAACCCGGAAGGCAAGCTGACGGTCGACCTGCCGCAACGCCTGCAGGCCGGGCGCCAGACCACGGTGCGGGTGCAGTACCACGGCACCCCGCACGTGGCCAAGCGCGCGCCGTGGGACGGCGGCTTCGTGTGGTCGAAGACGGCCGACGGCCAGCCGTGGGTCGCCACCGCGGTACAGGGCGAAGGCTGCGACCTGTTCTGGCCGTGCATCGACCATCCGACCGGCAAGGCGAAAATTGTCGAATCGCACATCACGGTGCCGGCGCCGCTGGTCGCGGCCGGCAACGGCGTCCCGCTCGGGATGGACGAGAAGGATGGCTGGCGCACCTGGCACTGGCGCGCCAAGAACCCCAGCACCTACGGCATCTCGATCAACGTCGGTCCGTACAAGCTGCTGGAGGGCGACTACAAGAGCCGCTACGGCAACACCATCCCGCTGCGCATGTGGTACCTGCCGCAAAGCGAGGGCAAGGTGCGCGAGCTGTTCGCCGAGATCACGCCGATGCTCGACTTCTTCGAAAGCACCGTCGGTCCGTATCCGTTCGGCGACGAAAAGATGGGCGTGGTCGAGACCCCGCACAAGGGCATGGAACACCAGACCATCAACGCCTACGGCAACGAGTACGCCAAGACCTCGTTCGGCTACGACGACCTGATGCAGCACGAGTTCGCGCACGAGTGGTTCGGCAACCAGCTCACCAACGCCAACTGGGACGACATGTGGCTGCACGAGGGCCTGGGCACCTATATGCAGCCGCTGTACATGCGGTACCTGCGCGGCGACCAGGAATATTTCGCCTCGCTCCAGCAGCACCGCGCCGCGATCCGCAACAAGGCGCCGATCGTGGCCGGCAAGCCGATGACCGAAGAAGCCGTGTATGACCTCGACAAGGGCGGCCCGGGGCTGGACATCTACATGAAGGGTTCGCTCGTGATGCACACGCTGCGCGGCCTGGTCGGCGACGAAGTGTTCCTGCGCACGGTGCGCGAGATCGTGTACGGCACGCCCGACCCGCGTCCGGGTTCGCTGGCGCCGCGCTACGGCACCACGCGCGAATTCATCGACATCGCGAATCGCAACAGTGGCAAGGACCTGAACTGGTTCTTCCAGGCTTACCTGTACCAGGCCGCCCTGCCCGAGCTGAAGGCGACGCGTAATGGCGACACGCTGCAGTTGGCGTGGAAAACCGAAAAGGACACGCCGTTCCCGATGCCGGTCGAGGTGCGCGTGGGCAGCAATATCGTGACGGTGCCGATGGTCGATGGCCGCGGCAGCGTCACCGTGCCGGCGGGCGCCACGTACACGCTCGATCCGCACTCGAAGGTGCTGCGCCGCGAAGAGCACATCGAGCGTTTCCAGCAGTACCAGGAAGAGCAGAAGAAGAAAAAGGCGAAAGCCTGAACGTACGGTTGGCGGCTGTGCCGCCGACGCGTCGATGGTTGGCCGCGCGATCATCCGGCACGAGATCGCAGCGATTCCAGCTCTTTTTATCGCTTGTGTGTGTCATGAATCGCCCTGAAGTCTGGGCTGATTCAGCGGCGTTTCTGTCGAATAAATTTACAGCGATTCATCCATCCCAATAACAAGCTTCATTAACTTATTGACTACAAAGAGTAATTCATTCTGGCACGTTATTTGCTCTCAAATCATTACAATTCTTAACCACCTGAAATGAGACAAATAATGAAAAAGGTTTTCACCTTTGCTGCCAGTTTACTCCTGTCGTTCAATGCGTATGCAGGCTACACTCAGTATGAGCTGAGCGGTCTTCCTGCTGGACCATCGATATTAGATAGTAATACCGTCGTTATTCGGGATGAGGATAAATCAATTGCCTTCTTCTCCATCGTTACTGGTCGTGATTACTTCAGACCACAAGCCCGTGGCGAAAGCTATCATCAAAACAGGCTGTTAGAAACCACCACCAGCTTTACTGGACTGGGGCCGACAAACATGTATATGCGGGACATCCAGCTGGAGGAATACACCAAGCAGATGTGGCTCCTGTTCAGTCAAGGAAGTACTCCTGGCACCTACAATTTCACATTGAGGGTCCTGACCAAAGCTGGTCCAGAATCGCCACATCCTTTACTGAGCGCGCACGGAGATGTTACTTACTCTGGCACGGCGAAGGAGGTGCCGGTTTATCCGTGGATGGCAGAAGTGGACATGAGAGGTGATTACGTCATCGCGCGCGATGTCCCCTACTACGATCCAACGCAGGTACCGGAACCAGCAAGTGTTGTTCTTTTGGGGATTGGCGCGCTGGGCGCGCTAGGCGCTTCTAAAGCAGCTCGCCGCCAGAAGTCTGCATAATGATTGAATAAATTTAACGCCTGTTTGATTTCAAGCGGAGTTGGCAATTTAAATCGAGTTCTGCAACTTTCGCGAGTAGAAATTCGCATCTGGCGTACATCGTCGATCAACTTATTCCGCGCAAATCTACCCTCAGGTTTGCCACATGCGTGGTAATCGGCCGATAGGCCATCCAGCCTGCTAAAAGACAAACGGCCCAGTCGCATATACGACTGGGCCGTTAAAGCTACGCCATCAGGAAAGCCAAGAAACCACCTTGGCTGAGCAACATTACAGGTTGCTCTCGCCGTTTCTTACGTTCTGGCGTGACCGCTTACGCCAGCTTGCCGTGGCACGCCTTGAACTTCTTGCCGCTGCCGCACGGGCACGGGTCGTTGCGGCCGACCTTGATGCCCATGTAGGTGCTGTGGTCCTCGGCCGCCACCGGAGCGCCGCCGGCGCCTGGGTTCGGGTTCGGATTGAGCAGCTCTTCCGGCGCCGCCGACGGGTTGAAGTCGGCGTGCTGGTAGTTGACGTTTTCCAGCGCCGCGACCTGGGCCGCCATCGCCGCTTCGGCCGCTTCGACTTCCTCGCGGGTCTGGATGCGCACGGTCATCACGGTGCGGATCACTTCGTTCTTGATCTGGTCCAGCATGCCGCCGAACAGCTCGAACGCTTCGCGCTTGTATTCCTGCTTCGGGTTCTTCTGGGCGTAGCCGCGCAGGTGGATGCCCTGGCGCAGGTGGTCCAGCGCCGCCAGATGCTCGCGCCAGTGGGTGTCGACGCTTTGCAGCATGACGTTGCGCTCGAAGCCGCCGAACGACTCCTTGCCCACCACGCCGACCTTGCCGTTGTACGAGTCGTCGGCAGCCGCCAGCACGCGCTCGAGGATGTCGTCGTCGTTCAGATTCGGCTCGTCCTGCAGCATCTGCTGCAGCGGCACGATCAAGTTCCATTCGCCGGCCAGGGTCGCCTCCAGGCCCTTGATGTCCCACTGCTCCTCGACCGATTCGGCCGGCACGTAGGTGCGCACCACGTCGGTGAACACGCCGGCGCGCAGGCTGGTGATCATCTCGCTGATGTCGGTCGACTCCAGCAGTTCGTTACGCTGGGTGTAGATCACCTTGCGCTGGTCGTTGGCGACGTCGTCGTATTCCAGCAGCTGCTTGCGGATGTCGAAGTTACGCGCCTCGACCTTGCGCTGGGCCGATTCGATCGAGCGGGTCACGATGCCCGCTTCGATCGGTTCGCCTTCCGGCATCTTCAGGCGGTCCATCACCGCGCGCACGCGGTCGCCCGCGAAGATGCGCAGCAACGCGTCGTCCAGGCACAGGTAGAAGCGCGAGGAACCCGGGTCGCCCTGACGGCCCGAACGGCCGCGCAGCTGGTTGTCGACGCGGCGCGATTCGTGGCGCTCGGTGCCGATGATGTGCAGGCCGCCGGCGTTGACCACGTGGTCGTGCAGCGACTGCCATTCGTCGCGCAGGGTCTGCGACTGCGACGCTTTCTGCGCGTCCGACAGGCTCATGTCGGCTTCGATGATCTGGATCTGCTTGCCCATATTGCCGCCCAACACGATGTCGGTACCGCGGCCGGCCATATTGGTGGCGATGGTGATCATCTTCGGACGGCCGGCCTGGGCCACGATCTCGGCTTCGCGCGCGTGCTGCTTGGCGTTCAGGACGTTGTGCGGCAGGTTGGCCTTGGTCAGAATGCCGGACAGCAGTTCCGAATTCTCGATCGAGGTGGTACCCACCAGCACCGGCTGACCGCGCTCGTAGCAGTCGCGGATGTCGATCAGCATCGCGTTGTACTTCTCTTCCGACGTCTTATAGACCTGATCCTGGCGGTCCTTGCGCTGCGACGGACGGTTCGGCGGCACCACCACGGTTTCCAGGCTGTAGATCTCCTGGAATTCGTAGGCTTCGGTGTCGGCGGTGCCGGTCATGCCGCCGAGTTTACCGTACATGCGGAAGTAGTTCTGGAAGGTGATCGAGGCCAGGGTCTGGTTCTCGTTCTGGATCTTGACGCCTTCCTTCGATTCGACGGCCTGGTGCAGGCCGTCGGACCAGCGGCGGCCGGTCATCAGGCGGCCGGTGAATTCGTCGACGATCACCACTTCGCCGTTCTGCACCACGTAGTGCTGGTCCTTGTGGTACAGCACGTGCGCGCGCAGGGCGGCGTACAGGTGGTGGATCAGGGTGATGTTGGCGGCGTCGTACAGCGAAGCGCCTTCCGGCAGCAGGCCCATTTGGGTCAGGATCGCTTCCGCCTTTTCGTGGCCGGCCTCGGTCAGCAGCACGGTGTGCGCTTTTTCGTCCTTGGTATAGTCGCCCGGGACTTCGATCTTGCCCTTGCCGTCCGGCGTTTCTTCGCCGATCTGCAGCGTCAGCTGCGGCGGCAGCGAATTGATCTTGTGGTACAGGTCGGTGTGGTTCTCGGCCTGGCCGGAGATGATCAACGGGGTACGCGCTTCGTCGATCAGGATCGAGTCGACTTCGTCGACCACGGCGAAGTTCAGGCCGCGCTGCACCCGTTCGCGCAGGTCATAGACCATGTTGTCGCGCAGGTAGTCGAAGCCGAATTCGTTGTTGGTGCCGTAGGTGATGTCCGAGCCGTAGGCCGATTGCTTGCTGCCGTGGTCGAGCTGTGACAGGTTCACGCCGGTGGACAGGCCGAGCCAGCCGTACAGCTGACCCATCTGTTCGGCATCGCGCTGGGCCAGGTAATCGTTGACGGTAATGACGTGCACGCCTTTGCCGGCCAGCGCGTTCAGGTAGACCGCCAGCGTTGCCATCAGGGTCTTGCCTTCACCGGTACCCATTTCGGCGATCTTGCCTTGATGCAGGACCATGCCGCCGATCAGCTGGACGTCGAAGTGGCGCATCTTCATGACGCGCTTGGCCGCTTCGCGGCAGACCGCGAACGCCTCCACCATGATGTCGTCCAGGGTCGCGCCCTTGGCCAGGCGGTCCTTGAATTCCGGGGTCTTGGCTTGCAGTTCGGCGTCCGACAGCTGCTCCATCTGCGGCTCGAGCGCGTTGATCTGACGCACGGTCTTTTGATATTGCTTGAGCAGTCGCTGATTACGGCTGCCGAAAATCTGGGTCAGGAATGACATGCTTAGTTTCTAAAAAATACGCCGCAAAGGCAGCCAGGATGGGAGCCAAGATGATATCAAACTGATACGCACCAAAGACCGCGTTAGGCAAATAACTACTGATTTTATCATGCGATCCGGCCACACTTGGGGATGATGGGCAGGATAACAAGTCGTGTCCATGTGAAAATGTTATCAGTATGCATCATGCGAACGAAGTCATGCATGACAGATGGCGCTTGTGACACAGCGCATTGGCGGGTGAGCCGGCGCAACGATGCGCCGAGGCGACAGGCGCGGCCCGCCTGCGCGGCCCGGCCTGCGCGGCTCGGCCTGCGCGGCCCGGCCTGCGCGGCTCGGCCTCCTTGCAAATGGCGCGCGCTGTGGTATGGTCGCGCCATGCAGCAATCTCCTCCCAAGCGCCCGTTCCACATCTTCGGCACCATCAACCGGCAGACCTCGCACGTCGCCACCGATTTCCTGCGCGCCAACGATCGCATGGCCAGCCTGCTGCCGGCGGCCAATCGCATGGCGCGCCTGCAGGCCGACTGCGCCGCCGCGCTGCCGGCGATCTTCAACAACTGCGACGTGCTGTCGTTCCAGGAAGGCGTGCTGACCATGGCCGTGCCCAGCTCGGCGCTGGCGGCGCGGCTCAAGCAGAACCTGCCCAAGCTGCAGGCGACGCTGCAGGGGCGCGGCTGGCAGGTGGAATCGATGCGGATCAAGGTGCAGGTGACGCGCGCCCTGCCCGACCGGCCTCAGATGCGCAATCTGGAATTGCCGCCGACGGCGGTGCGGGCGTTCGAGGAACTGGCGGAGTCGCTGCCGGATAACAAGCAGAACCGGGATCTGGTGGCGGCGCTGAGGGCGCTGGCGGCCAAGCGCAAATAACAACATTGCTGAGGACCCGGTGGCTGCGGACCCGGGCGGGCGCGCAGCCATCTGCGATCAAGGGCGCCGCTGCCGGATCAGCTCTGCGCCCACTCGCGCGTCACCTGCTGCACGTACGACGCCGGCGCCGTCTGCAGCGAATCGAAGGTGACGATCTCGTACGAATCCGGCTGCGCCAGCAGCGCGCGCAGCAGGTCGTTGTTGAGGGCATGGCCCGACTTGTGCGCCGTATAGCTGGCCAGCAGCGGATGGCCGACCAGGTACAGGTCGCCGATCGCATCCAGGATCTTGTGGCGCACGAACTCGTCTTCATAACGCAGTCCGTCCGCGTTCAGGATGCGGTATTCGTCCATCACGATCGCGTTTTCCAGCGAGCCGCCGCGCGCCAGCCCCATGCCGCGCAGGCTTTCCACGTCTTGCATGAAGCCGAAGGTGCGCGCACGCGCCACATCGCGTACATAGGTGATGTCGCCGAAGTCGACCGTGGCGCGCTGCATGGTGCCGTCCACCGCCGGGTGGTTGAACTCGATGAAGAAGTCGAGTTTATAGCCGTCGTGCGGCGACAGGCGCGCCCATTTTTCGCTGTTGCCGCTGCCCTGGCGCACCTCGACGTCTTTCAAAACGCGGATGAACTTGCGCAGCGCCGGCTGGTCTTCCACGCCGGCCTGCTGCAGCAGGAACACGAACGAGGATGCCGAACCGTCCATGATCGGAATCTCTTCGGCGGTGACGTCGATGATCAGGTTATCGATCCCGAGGCCGGCGCAGGCCGACATCACGTGCTCGACGGTCGAGACGCGCGCGCCGTCCTTGATCAGCACCGAGGCCATGCGCGTGTCGCCGACCACGTCGGCGCTGCTCGGAATGGCAACGATCGGATCGACGTCGACGCGGCGGAACACGATGCCCGTATCCGGCGCGGCCGGACGCAGGGTGAGCTCGACCTTGCGGCCCGAGTGCAGGCCGACACCCGTGGTGCGGACCAGTTCCTTGATGGTTCGTTGTTTCAGCATGCGCCGATTATAGCCCAGCGCTTTACGGCGTGCTGACGCCGCCTATTCCCTACTGGAAACTAGCGTAGCGGGAGCGCCACGCGCGTTGAGCGCACCACAAACATCCTCACATCGCGTTATCTGGATGTCATCGCTCGGTCATGCACGGCGGTTACATTGGCGACGTCCGCAGTGTTAGCTGCGCGACAACAAACCACCGCCCTTAACGCCCTCGCCACCGGATACGGACCCATGACTTCACGCCGCAGATTCCTGCACAACAGCGCCCGCGCCGGCATCGCCGCCGCCACCTACGCCGCCTTCCCGCCCGCGATCCAGCGCGCGCTCGCGATCCCCGCCAACAACAAGACGGGCACCATCCGCGACGTCGAGCACGTCGTGATCCTGATGCAGGAAAACCGCGCCTTCGACCATTATTTCGGCACCCTGGCCGGCGTGCGCGGCTTCGGCGACCGCTTCCCGATCCCGCTGCCGGAAGGCCGCAGCGTGTGGCAGCAGCGCAAGGCCGACGGCAACCTGATGATGCCGTTCCACCTGGACGGCAGCCGCGGCAACGCCCAGCGCGCCAACGGCACGCCGCACGATTGGCTCGACAGCCAGCTGGCCTGGGACAACGGCCGCATGGACCAGTGGCCGCGCTACAAGAACCCGATCTCGATGGGCTACTTCAAGGAAGCCGAGATCCCGTTCGCGTTCGCGCTGGCCAACGCCTTCACGGTGTGCGACGCCTACCACTGCGCGATGCACGCCGGCACCGACGCGAATCGCTCGTTCTTCCTGACCGGCACCAACGGCGCGGTCCCAACCGGCACTGCGTTCGTCACCAACGAGTGGGACGCGATCGACGGCGTGGCCAGCGGCGTGAACACCGGCTACACCTGGACCACCTATGCCGAACGCCTGGAAGCGGCGGGCGTGAGCTGGATCAGCTACCAGAACATGCCCGACGAATGGGGCGACAATATGCTGGGCGCGTTCAGGCAGTTCAGGCGCGCCAACATCGCCTCGGGCTTTCCGGTCTCGAGCGGCGGCGCGCCGAACCAGCCGTACACCAACACCGGCCAGCCCCTGCCCTACCACGCCTATGACGCCGCCACCGATAACCTCGGCAACCCGCTATATAAAGGCATCGCCAACACCCTGCCCGGCAGCACGCCCGAACAGTACCTGGACGCTTTCAAGCGCGACATCCGCGACGGCAAGCTGCCGCAGGTCTCCTGGATCAACGCGCCGTCGATCTATTGCGAGCATCCCGGCCCATCGAGCCCGGTGCAGGGTTCCTGGTTCCTGCAAGAGGTGCTGGACGCCCTGACCGCGAACCCCGAGGTCTGGAGCAAGACCGTCCTGATCGTCAATTTCGACGAGAACGACGGCTACTTCGACCACGTGCCCTCGCCGTCCGCGCCCTCGCCCGACGGCAAGGGCGGCTACGCCGGCAAAACCACGCTGGCAGCAAGCGACCTGGGGCCCGAGTACTACACCCATCCGCGCCCGCAAGGCAGCACCAGGCAGCCGGCGCCGGACGGCCGCGTCTATGGGCCGGGCCCGCGCGTGCCGATGTACGTGATCTCGCCATGGAGCCGCGGCGGCTGGGTCAACTCGCAGGTGTTCGACCACACCTCGGTGCTGCGCTTCCTGGAAGCGCGCTTCGGCGTGCGCGAGCCGAACATCGGCCCGTTCCGGCGCGCCGTGTGCGGCGACCTGACCAGCGCCTTCAACTTCAAGACGCCCAACGACGAAGTGCTGCCGGCGCTCGCCGGCCGCAAGAGCAAAAGCCAGGCCGACGCCCTGCGAGCCGCCCAGCAGCGCCTGGCGCAGATCGCGCCTCCCAGCGCGCCGCAGATGCCGCAGCAGGCGACCGGCACCCGGCCGTCGCGCGCGCTGCCGTATGAACTGGCGACCACTTGCGAAGTGCAGTCCGGCGCCACCATGGCCGCGGCGCGGGTGGCGCTCACCTTCCTCAATACCGGCCGCCAGGGCGCCGTGTTCCACGTGTACGACCGCAAGAGCCTGGCCGCGATCCCGCGCCGCTACACGGTCGAAGCGGGCAAGTCGCTGGCGGACGTGTGGACGCCGGCCGTCGGCGGCGCCTACGACCTGTGGGTGCTGGGACCGAACGGCTATCACCGCCACTTCAGCGGCAGCGCACTGCGCGCCGTGGCGGCGGGCCAGCCGCGTCCGGACGTGCAGGTGCGCTGCGACGCCGCGACCGGCGAACTGGTACTGCGGATGGTGAATGCCGGCGCCGCGCCGTGCACCTTCATCCTGGATGCGAACGCCTACGCAGCCCTGCGCCAGCAGCACACGCTGGCGCCGCGCACCGAACTGACGGTGCGCATTCCGGTGGCCGCCAATGGTTACTGGTACGACTTCAGCGCCACGGTGGCCGGCCAGCCCGACTACCTGCGGCGCTTCGCCGGCCGCGTCGAAACCGGCCGCCATACCGTCAGCGACCCGGCACTGGGCCGCGTCTGACTCATCTCATATAAAGGAATGCCATGTCTGCCATCTTCCGCAACGTCGCACTGAGCGCCGTCCTCGCCCTGTGCGCGCCCTTCGCTTCGGCCACCGTGCTGACCTTCGACGACATCGTCGGCCCCGACGGCTATGCTTCCGTGCCCACCAACTACGGTGGACTGGACTGGTCGGGCGCCGGCCTGTCGGTGTTCACCGGCGCGCAGGATCCCTTCACGCCGCACTCCGGCCAGGGCCGCGTCACCACCGACTGGACCGACAGCTGGCCGGTCGCCAGCACCATCCGCTTCCTGGCGCCGACCGTCTTCAACGGCGCCTGGTTCGCCGGCTACGAGGACGGCAGCGTGCAGTTCGACCTGTATTTCGGCGGCCGGCTGGTGGCCAGTTCGGCGTTGCTGCAGCTCTCCAGCGCACCGGCCTTCCTGGCCGCCGGCTGGGGCAGCGCAATCGACACGGTGGTCGTGACCACCGGCGTGCCGGGATCGTACGTGATGGACGACTTCAGCTTCGACGGCGCGGCCGAGGTGCCGGAACCGGGCTCGCTGGCGCTGGTGCTGGCCGGCGTCGGCCTGGCCGGTGTGGTGCGGCGGCGCCGCAGCTAATCCGTCAGGGATGCTCCGCCTCGACGTGTTCTTTCTCGTGGCGGATCAGATACAGGCCGCTGCCGATGATGATGGCTGCCCCCAGCATGGTCCAGCTATCCGGCAGCGCGCGCCACAGCAGCCAGTCCATGCCGACGCCCCAGGCCAGCGCCGAGTACTCGAACGGCGCCACGCTCGACGCTTCGCCGCGCGAGAACGCTTCGGTGATCGCCAGCTGGCCGATGAAGCCGGACAGCGCCAGGCCGGCCAGCAGCGGGATCTCGCTGGCCGGAATCGGCACCCAGTTCGGCGCCGCCAGCGCGCCGCCGCCGACCGCGATCAGCACGATCAGCCAGAACACGGTGTGCTCGTTGCGGTCGCTGCGCGCCAGCACCCGCACCGTGATCGCGGAAAAAGCGTAGCAGGCGGCGGCGGCCAGCACCGCCAGTCCACCCACGGTCAGGAAGCCGGCGCCGCTCGGACGCAGCACCACCAGCACGCCGCACATGCCGACGCCGATCGCGACCCAGCGCGCCAGGTTGACGCGCTCCTTCAATAGCAGCACCGACAGCGCCGTGATCAGCGCCGGCGCGATGAAGAAGATCGAATACGCTTCGGCCAGCGACAGCTGGCGCAGGCCGTAGGCGAACAGCGCCAGCATCAGGATCCCGAGCACGCCGCGCAGCAGGTGCATCGGCCAGCGCACCTGGAATATCCCCCTGAACGCGCCGCGCCAGGCCACGTAGGCGGCCACCAGCGGCAGGGAACAGAGCGCGCGCAATGCCGCCACCTGCAGCGCCGGATAGCGCGCCGACAGCAGCTTCATCGCCGTGTCCATCAGGGCGAACATGAAGACGGCGAGCAGCATGGCGTAGATGCTGTACAGGTTTCCGGATGGGCGCTTCACGGTCGAGGTCCTGGTAAGTAGTAAGAACAAAAACGGCGCCGCAGCGCCGTTCAGGTTGCGACTCGGGCGAAAGAATCAGCCCAGCTTTTGCAGCATCGCTTCGGCGCTCGACGCTTCCACGCCCTTGGCGTCCAGGTCCAGGGTCTTGACCACGCCGTCTTCGACCAGCATCGAGTAGCGCTTCGAACGCGTGCCCATGCCGTGCGCCGAGAAATCGTTGTCCAGGCCCAGCGCCTTGGTGAAGGTGGCGTTGCCGTCGGCCAGCATGCGCACGATGCCGGTGGCTTTCTGATCGCGGCCCCAGGCGCCCATCACGAAGGCGTCGTTGACCGAGATGCACCAGATTTCGTCGACGCCCTTGGCGCGGATGTCGTCGGCGTGCTTGACGTAGCCCGGCACGTGCTGCACCGAGCAGCCCGGGGTGAACGCGCCCGGCAGGCCGAAGATGACGATCTTCTTGCCCTTGACCAGATCCGCCACCTGGAAGGTGTTCGGGCCCAGGCTGCAGCCTTCGGTTTCGGTCTCGATGAATTCGGCCAGGGTGCCTTCAGGCAGGCGTTCGCCGATCTGGATGGTCATGTGTGCTCCTTGTTGATGTTTTGGGAATCTTGTCATTATCGCCGATCCGGCAATGCTGTGCTGAGGATCGTCGGCCGGCCGCCGGCGCACAAAAACAAAAAGGCCAGCTCACGCTGGCCTTCTCGCACATGGACGGCGGCGCCGTCCACCGTTGCCGGCTTAGTCGGCCTGCTTGCGCAGGAACGCCGGAATATCGTACGTCTCGACGCCGTTGCGCTGCATCGCCTGCACCTGCTCGGATGCCTGCTCGCGGCGCCACACGGCCGGCTGCTTCATGCCGCCCAGCGCGTCGGCGCTGGCCTTGCCGGCGGTCAGGCCGCCGGCCACCGCCGCCGCGCCCTGCATCACCGGCGCGTCGTAGGTGCCGGTGCGCTGCTGCTGCTGCGGCTGGACCAGCGAGATCGACTTCTTGTTCTTGCCCAGGCCAGTGGCGACCACGGTCACGCGGATCTCGTCGCCCATCGCGTCGTCGTAGGCGATGCCCTGTGCGATCGAGGCGTCCGGCGCGGCAAACGCGCGCACCGCAGCCATGACTTCCTTGATCTCCTTACCCTTCAGGCCACGGCTTGCGGTGACGTTCACCAGCACGCCCTTGGCGCCCGACAGGTCGATGCCGTCCAGCAGTGGCGAAGCCACGGCCTGTTCGGCGGCGATGCGCGCGCGGTCCACGCCCGCTGCGGTCGCGGTGCCCATCATGGCCTTGCCCTGCTCGCCCATGATGGTCTTGACGTCGTTGAAGTCGACGTTGATGTGGCCCGGCACGTTGATGATCTCGGCGATGCCGGCCACCGCGTTGTTGAGCACATCGTCGGCGTGCTTCATCCAGTCCAGCATCGACTCGTCTTCGTAGATGTCTTCCAGCTTTTCGTTGAGGATGACGATCAGGGAGTCGACGTGCTTGGTCAGTTCTTCCAGGCCCTCTTCGGCCACGTCCATGCACTTCTGGCCTTCGTACGAGAACGGCTTGGAGACCACGGCCACGGTCAGGGCGCCCATGGTCTTGGCCACTTCGGCCACGATCGGGGCGGCGCCGGTGCCGGTGCCGCCGCCCATGCCGGCGGCGATGAAGACCATGTGCGCGCCACGCAGCGCATCCTCGATGCGCGAGCGCGACTGCTCGGCGAGCTGGCGGCCGATCTCCGGACGCATGCCTGCGCCCAGGCCCGATTCGCCGATCTGGATCACATTGTTGGCGCTCGAGGCGGCCAGTGCCTGCGCATCGGTGTTGGCGGCGATGAACTCGACACCGGACACACCTTTGTTGATCATGTGCTGGACTGCGTTGCCGCCGGCGCCGCCGACGCCCACGACCTTGATCACGGTCCCCAGTGCTGCGTTATCGACCATATCGAACTCCATGATGACTCCCTATTTTCAGAAATGCCGTTCCAGGGACGAAGCCTTAGCGTGCTTGACTCGCTGCCTCATGCCGGTAACTAGCGATTGTATGTAAAAAGCTGTAACCCGTGATGAATTTTCACTACCTAAATTGTTACGAAGTGCTTAGAAATTCCCGGCTATCCATTCTTTCATTCGCTGCCAGACCGCCTTCACCGACCCGTCCTGCCGAGTGACGATGTGTCCCCGCAGGTACTGCTTCTTCGCTTCGAGCAGCAGACCGAGTACGGTGGCATAGCGTGGGCTGCGCACCACATCTGCCAGTTGTCCGCGGTAGTCCGGCGTGCCGAGGCGCGCCGGTTTCAGGAAGATGTCTTCCGCCATCTCGATCATGCCGGGCATGATGGCGCTGCCGCCGGTCAGGACGATGCCCGACGACAGCACGCCTTCGTAGCCCGACTCGCGCACCACCTGGTGCACCATCGCGAACAGTTCCTCCACCCGAGGCTCGATCACGGCCGCCAGCGCCTGGCGCGACAAAGCGCGCGGGCCGCGGTCGCCAAGACCTGGCACTTCGAGTGTCTCGCCCGGATCGGCCAGTACCTGCTTGGCCACCCCGTAGCGGATCTTGATGTCTTCTGCTTCCCCGGTCGGCGTGCGCAGCGCCATCGCCACGTCGCTGGTGATCTGGTCGCCCGCGATCGGGATCACCGCCGTATGGCGGATCGCGCCGTCCGAGAACACCGCGATGTCGGTGGTGCCGCCGCCGATGTCGATCAGCACCACGCCCAGTTCCTTCTCGTCGACCGTCAGCACCGCGTCGGCGGAGGCCATCGGTTGCAGGATCAGGTCCGAGACCTCGAGACCGCAGCGGCGCACGCACTTTACAATGTTTTGCACTGCAGACACCGCACCGGTGACGATGTGCACCCGCACTTCGAGCCTTATTCCGCTCATGCCGATCGGTTCGCGCACGTCTTCCTGGTTGTCGACGATGAATTCCTGCGGCACCGTATGGAGCAACTGCTGGTCGGTCGGGATGTTGACCGCCTTGGCGGTCTCGATCACGCGCGCCACGTCGGTGGCCGTCACTTCCTTTTCCTTGATCGCCACCATCCCGCTCGAATTGAACGAGCGGATATGGCTGCCGGCGATGCCGGCGTAGACGTTGCGGATCTTGCAGTCGGCCATCAGCTCGGCCTCTTCCAGCGCGCGCTGGATCGATTCGACCGTGGCCTCGATGTTGACGACCACGCCCTTCTTCAATCCTTTCGACTCGTGCTGACCGAGGCCGATCACCTCGTGGCGTCCGTCGGACATCACCTCGGCGACCACGGCCACCACCTTGGAGGTGCCGATGTCGAGGCCGACGATCAGGTTTTTCGCGTCTTTTGTCATTGCTGTTCGCCTGCTAGATTTGCTTGGTTGTTTTGTTGTTCGGTAGCGCCGGCTTGGTGCCATGCGGCTTCGGTTCTGGTTTTTTCTTGGCCGCCTTGACCGGCTTGGTGGCGTCTTCCGGCACCGTCAATGCCGCCGACGACAGCGCCAGGCCGGTCGGATAGCGCATGTCGATGGTGTCGATGCGCCCTTCCTGCAAGCGCGCCACCAGCTGCGGATAGATGCCGACCAGGCGCTGCACGCGCTTGGTCAAGGTAGTGCGATCCTGCTCGCGTCCGAGTTCGACGCTCATGCCGTTATCCAGCCTGACGGTCCAGGCGTAGCGGTCCGACAGCGACAGCGATTGCGGCACCAGCGACACCTTGGCGAACGCGGTGCGCAGGTCGGCGAAGCGCTTGAGCACATCTTTTTCGGTGCCGGCCGGGCCTTCGAACGCCGGCAGCGCCAGTTCGTCCTCGGTCTCGGCGATGTTGGCGGTGAAGACGTCGCCCTTGACCGACAGCAGGCGGCCCTCGTCGCCCCAGGTGCCGATCGCTTCGTGTTCTTCCACTTCGACCACCAGCGCGTTGGGCCACTCGCGGCGCACCGTGGCGCGGCGTACCCACGGCACGGTTTCGAACGTGGTGCGCACCTGATCCAGGTCGGCGGTAAAGAAGTTGCCGCGCAATTTTCCGACCACGCCGTTGCGCACCGTGAGCGCGTTGACGTGTTTCAGGTCGATCGCGTACATGCTCTCGACCGTCACCGATCCGAGCGCGAACATCGGCCGCTGCGACAGCCACCACACGCCGGTCACCAGCGAGGCGAGCACCGTCACCGCCGTCAGGAAACTGGCGGTCGCGTTCAGGGCCCGTACGTCATGCCACATCGCTGCTTATCCTTTTGATTTTTCTTTGTTGCCCATCTTGAGCCGCGCCGAACGCAGGATCTCGATGCACAGGTCTTCGTAACCGATACCGACCGCGCGCGCCGCCATCGGCACCAGCGAATGGGTGGTCATGCCGGGCGAGGTGTTCACCTCCAGCAGGAACGGACGCATGTCGCTCTCGCGCACCAGCACATCGATCCGGCCCCAGCCTTCGCAACCGAGCGCGCGGAAGGCGTTCACGGCGTGGCGCTGGATCTCCTGCGTCAGCGCTTCCGGCAACGATGCCGGGCAATGGTACTGGGTGTCGTCGGTAAAATACTTGTTCTGGTAATCGTATTTGCCTTCCGGCGCCACGATCTCGACGATCGGCAGCGCGCGCGCGCTGGCGCCCTGCCCCAGCACGGCGACGGTGAACTCGCGGCCGGTGACGAATTCCTCGGCCAGCACCGCGTCGTCCATGCTGGCGACCAGGTCGACCGCCGCCTGCAGGTCGGCCGCCTGGGTCACCTTGGTGATGCCGATGCTCGAGCCTTCCAGCGGCGGCTTGACGATCAGGGGCAGGCCCAGGTCGGCCACGATCCGGTCCAGGTCGGACGCCGCGTCGATCGACACGTAGCGCGGGGTCGGCACGCCTTCCATCAGCCAGATCTTCTTGGTGGTGATCTTGTCCATGCCGACGCTCGATGCCATCACGCCGCTGCCGGTATAGGGAATCCCGAGCTGCTCGAGCGCGCCCTGCAGGCTGCCGTCTTCGCCGTAGCGGCCGTGCAGCGCGATGAACACGCGGTCGAAGTTTTGCGCCGCCAGTTCGCCCAGGCTCTGGGTGCCCGGATCGAACGGGTGCGCATCGATGCCGCGGCTTTTGAGGGCCTGCAGCACGCCGTTGCCGGAAATGAGGGAGATCTCGCGCTCGGCCGAGCGGCCGCCGAACAGCACGCCGACTTTACCGAAAGCGGCGGCATCGAAGGTGGAAGTCGTGGTCACAGTCTCAAGCCTTTGCAGAAGTCAGTTGATGGGGAACGCCACTGATCGAGCCGGCGCCCATGGTCAGCACGACGTCGCCGTCGCGCGCCACGTTCATGATGGCGGCCGGCATGTCGGCAATCGCCTCGACAAAAATCGGCTCGAGCTTGCCCGAGGTGCGCAGCGCGCGCGCCAGGGCGCGGCCGTCGGCGGCCACGATCGGCGCTTCGCCGGCCGGGTACACGTCCGACAGCAGCAGCACGTCCGGGGTCACCAGCACTTTGACGAAGTCTTCGAACAGGTCGCGCGTGCGGCTGTAGCGGTGCGGCTGGAACGCCAGCACCAGGCGCCGCCCCGGGTACGCGGCGCGCGCGGCGGCCAGCGTCACTTCGGTTTCGACCGGGTGGTGGCCGAAGTCGTCGACCAGGGTAAAGCTGCCGCCGGCCGGCAAGCTCACTTCGCCATAACGCGTGAAGCGGCGGCCGACGCCGCGAAATTCAAGCAGGCCTTCGGCCGTGGCCTTGTCGTCGATGCCGATCTCGCGCGCGATCGCGATCGCCGAGCAGGCATTCAAGACATTGTGCATGCCGGGCTGGTTCAGGACGAACCTGGTGTCCGGGTAGCCCTGCTGGCGCACCGTGAAGTGCATGTGCACGCCCTCGGCGTAGGCGTCCAACGCGCGCACTTCGGCTTCTTCCGAAAAACCGTAGGTCGTCACCGGCTTGGTCACCTGCGGCAGGATCGAGCGCACGTGCTGGTCGTCGATGCACAGCATCACGCGGCCATAGAACGGCAGGCGGTGCGTGAAGTGCACGAACGCGGCCTTCAATTTCTCGAAGTCGTGTTCGTAGGTTTCCATGTGGTCGGCGTCGATGTTGGTGATCACCTCGATCATCGGCGACAGGTTCAGGAACGACGCGTCCGATTCATCCGCTTCGGCCACGATGTATTCGCCATTGCCCAGCGCCGCATTGGCGCCGGCGGCGGTCAGGCGCCCGCCGATGACGAACGTCGGGTCCATGCCGCCGGCGGCCAGCACCGAGGCCACCAGGCTGGTGGTGGTGGTCTTGCCGTGGGTACCGGCAATCGCGATACCGCGCTTCAGGCGCATCAGTTCACCGAGCATGATCGCGCGCGGCACGATCGGAATCTTGCGCGAGCGCGCAGCCACCACTTCCGGGTTGGCTTCGTTGACGGCGGTGGACGTCACCACCACGTCGGCATTGGCCACGTGTTCGGCCGCGTGGCCCAGGCACACGCGCGCGCCGAGACTTTCCAGGCGCTGGCTGGCGGCGTTGCTGTTCAGGTCCGAGCCGGACACCTGATAGCCGAGGTTGAGCAGCACCTCGGCGATGCCGCTCATGCCGCTGCCGCCGATGCCGACGAAGTGAATGTTCTTGATCTTGTGTTTCATCTGTTATTTAACCTGCCAGTTTTTCGAGTTCGCGCGCGATCGCTTCGTTGGCGTCGCGCTGGCCGACGCGCGCCGCCGCCTGGGCCATCGCCAGGCATTGTTCGCGCGTCGTTTGCAGCAGGCTTTTGAGCCGCTGCGGATTGAGTTCGCCTTGCGGCAGGTGCACTGCGGCGCCTTGTTTGTCCATCCACACCGCGTTGTCGCGCTGGTGGCTGGTAGTGCTGGCAACGAACGGCACCAGCACGCTGGCCACGCCGGCCGCGGTCAGTTCGGACACGGTGATGGCGCCGGCGCGGCAGATCACGAGGTCGGCTTCGCCGTAGGCGGCGGCCATGTCGTCGATGAAGTCGACCACGTTGGCCTCGACGCCGGCGTCCGCATAGGCCGCGCGCAGCGCATCGATATTCTTCTTGCCCGACTGGTGGGTCACGATCGGACGCAGCGCCGGGTCGAGCAGCTTGAGCGCGGCCGGCACGTTGTCGTTCAAGACCTTGGCGCCCAGGCTGCCGCCGACGACCAGCACGCGCAGCACGCCATTGCGGCCCTTGAAACGCTCCAGCGGCATCGGCAAATCCAGGATCTGCTGGCGCACCGGGTTGCCGGTGACGACCGCCTTGCCGGCCGCGCGGCCGAAGTCGGCCGGGAAGCCGAACAGCACGCGCTGGGCCATCGGCGTCAGGGTCTTGTTCGACAACAGCAGCGCAGCATCGGCGTTCACCAGCGCCAGCGGCACGCCGCGCGCACGCGCGGTCAGGCCGCCCGGCACCGTGACGTAGCCGCCCATGCCCAAGACCACGTCGGGCCGGCGCGCGGCCAGGTAGCGGTGGCAGGTACGGAAACTGGCCGCCATCTTGAATGCGCCGCTGACGGTGTGGGCCAGGCCCTTGCCGCGCAGGCCGGCGAAGTCGATCGTGTCCATGTCGATGCCAGCCTTTGGCACCAGGTCTTTTTCCATGCCGTGGGCGGTGCCCAGCCAGCTCACTTCCCAGCCGCGCGCGCGCATGGTCTGCGCAATGGCGATACCGGGGAAGATGTGGCCACCGGTGCCGGCGGCCATGATCATCAAGCGTTTAGGGATCTTGCTCATGTCCGGCCTCCACGCATCCGCACCCGGTTTTCGTAATCGATGCGCAGCAAGATCGCCAGACCGACACAGTTGAACAGCACGCCCGAGCCGCCAAAGCTCATCAACGGCAGGGTCAAGCCCTTGGTCGGCAGCAGGCCCAGGTTCACGCCCATATTGATGAAGGTCTGCACGCCGATCCAGATGCCGATGCCCTTGGCCGCGAGGCCCGCGAACACCTGGTCCAGCGCGATCGCCTGGCGCCCGATGTCAAACGCCCGCTTGACCAGCCAGTAGAACATCGCCACCACCACCAGCACGCCGGCCAGGCCCAGTTCTTCGCCGATCACGGCCATGATGAAGTCGGTGTGCGCTTCGGGCAGGTAGTGCAGCTTCTCGACCGAGCTGCCCAGACCGACGCCAAAGAATTCGCCGCGCCCGAACGCGATCAGGGAGTGCGTCAACTGGTACGCCTTGTCCAGCGCATTGCCCTCTTCCCACGGGTCGAGGTAGGCGAACATGCGCGCACGGCGAAATGGCGACAATGCGATGATCGAGGTGAAGATGATCACCAGCAGCGCACCGATGCCGCCGAACCAGACGATGTTGATCCCGCCCAGGAACAGGATGCCCATGGCGATGCAGACGATCACGCCGAAGGCGCCCAGGTCGGGTTCCATCAGCAGCAGGCCGCCGACCAGGCCGATCGCCACCATCATCGGCAGGAAACCCTTGGTCAGCTTGTGCATGTATTCTTGCTTGCGCACCGTGAAGTCGGCGGCGTACAGCACCACCGCGATCTTCATGATCTCGGACGGCTGCAGGTTCATGACTTTGAGCGACAGCCAGCGCCGCGCGCCGTTGACCGACACGCCCACGCCCGGAATCAACACCAGCGCCAGCATCACCAGCGTCCCGATGAACATCATCGGCGCCCACTTCTGCCACACCGCGACCGGCACCTTGAAGGTGATGAAGGCGGCCACGATCGAGACGCCGATATACATCATCTGGCGGTACAGGAAGTACTCGTTGCGGTCTTCCAGGTAGCGGAACTTGGGCGAATCGGGCAGCGCGATCGAGGCCGAATACACCATCACCATCCCGAACAGCATCAACAGCAGCGTGACCCACACCAGCGGCTGGTCGTATTCCATCATCTTCGACGGCCGCTTGCCCACTGCCGCAGTCGCGTCGCTGGCCGTGCCGGAAAACTTGAAGGGGAGCTGGAAGGCCATCAGATCTCCTGTCCCCGGTCGAGCGCGATCTCGCGCACGGCGTCGACGAACACCTGCGCGCGGTGCGCGTAGTTGGTGAACATGTCCATGCTGGCGCAGGCAGGCGAAAGCAGCACGCTGTCGCCCGCCTTGGCCAGGCCGGCCGCACGCCGTACGGCGGTCGGCAGGTCGTTCACGTCAAAGGCCGGCACGCCGGTCGGTTCGATGGCGGCGCGCACGGCGGGCGCATCGCGGCCGATCAGCAGCACGGCGCGCACATGGCGCGACACCGGGCCGGCCAGGGGCACAAAGTCCTGGCCCTTGCCGTCGCCGCCGGCGATCAGGAGGATCTGCTGGTCGGCGCCGCCGAAGGCCTTGCCCAGGCCTTCGATGGCGGCCACGGTGGCGCCGACGTTGGTGCCCTTGCTGTCGTCGTAGAAGTCGACGCCGTCGATGCTCGCCACCAGTTCGACCCGATGCGGCTCGCCCGCGTAGTCGCGCAGGCCGTGCAGCAGCGGCGCCAGTGGCAGCTCGCAGGCGCGGCACAGCGCCAGTGCCGCCAGCGCATTCGAGGCGTTGTGCAGGCCGCGGATTTTCAGGGCGTCGGCCGGCATCAGGCGGTTGACGATGACCTCCACCGGCTCCGGTGCTTCGCCCTTTTTGCGTTTCTTTTCGATCTCTTCGCCGGCCACCGCACCCGCCAGCCACAGCACGCCGCGTTCTTCGAGCAGGCCGAAGCTGTTCGCCGTTTGCGGTTCGCCCGTGCCGAAGGTGAAGGCCGGGGCATCGGTCGCCATGCGCATCACGTGCGCATCGTCGCGATTCAGAACGCGGATGGTGTCCGCCCCGAAGATGCGCGCCTTGTCGGCCGCATACGCATCCATGCTGCCGTGCCAGTCAAGGTGGTCCTGGCTCAGGTTCAGCACCGTGGCCGCATCGGCCTGCAGGCTGAAGGTGGTGTGCAGCTGGAAGCTGGACAATTCGAGCACCCAGGCTTGCGGCAAGTCGCCGGCGTCGATCGTTTCACGCAGCACGTCCAGCGCGGCCGGGCTGATATTGCCGGCCACGCGCGTGGACAGGCCCGCGCGGCGGCACAGCAGGCCGGTCATGCTGGTGACAGTGGTCTTGCCGTTGGTGCCGGTAATGGCGATGACTTTCGGCGTGTAGCCTTGTTCTGTACGCAGGTGCGCCAGCGCTTGCGCGAACAGTTCGATCTCGCCCCAGACGGGGATCGCACGTTGTTGCGCAGCCGGTGCGATGGCGGCCAGCTCGCGATCAGGCGCCAGGCCAGGGCTGACGGCGACGAAATCGACGCCATCGAGCAGTGACGCGTTGAACGCGCCGCCGATGAATTCCACATCCGGCGCGGCGTCGCGCAGCGCCGGCAGGCGTGCCGGTTCGGCGCGCGTATCGGCCACGCGCACGCGCGCGCCGCAGCGCGCCAGCCAGTGCGCCATCGCCAGCCCGGATTCGCCCAGGCCCAGCACCAATGCGGTTTTGCCGTCGTAGTTCATCAGCGCAGTTTCAGAGTCGACAAACCAACCAGGATCAGCACCATGGTCACGATCCAGAAGCGGACCACGACCTTGGTCTCTTTCCAGCCCTTTTGTTCGAAGTGGTGGTGCAGCGGCGCCATCAGGAACACGCGGCGTCCGGTGCCGTAACGCTTCTTGGTGTACTTGAACCAGGTCACCTGGATGATCACCGACAGCGTCTCGGCCACGAAAATGCCGCCCATGATGAACAGGACGATTTCCTGGCGCACGATGACGGCGATGCAACCGAGCGCGCCGCCCAGCGCCAGCGCGCCGACGTCGCCCATGAACATCTGCGCCGGGTGCGCGTTGTACCACAGGAAAGCCAGGCCCGCGCCGGCCATCGCGCCGCAGAAGATCAACAGTTCGCCCGCGCCCGGGATGTATGGGATCAAGAGGTACTTCGAGAACGTCGCGCTGCCGGTCAGATACGCGAACAGGCCCAGGGCGCCGCCCACCATCACGGTCGGCATGATCGCCAGGCCATCGAGGCCGTCGGTGAAATTGACCGCGTTCGAGGCGCCGACGATGACGCAGTAGGTCAGCGCGATGAAGCCCCACACGCCGAGCGGATAGCTGATGGTCTTGAAGAACGGGACGATCAGGTCGGCCTTCGGCGGCAGGTCCATCGAGAAGCCCGATTGCACCCAGGCGTAAAACAGTTGCGCCACTTCCCATGGATTGGCGGCCGACACCGAGAACGCCAGGTACAGGGCCGAGGCGATACCGATCAAGGACATCCAGAAGTATTTTTCGCGCGAGCGCATGCCTTCCGGGTCCTTGTAGACCACCTTGCGGTAGTCGTCGACCCAGCCGATGGCGCCGAAGCCCATCGTCACCACCAGCACCGGCCAGATCAGGCGGTTCGACAGGTCGCACCACAGCAAGGTCGAAATGCCGATCGAGATCAGGATCAGCACACCGCCCATGGTCGGGGTGCCGTGCTTGCTCAGGTGGGTCTGCGGACCATAGGTGCGCACCGCCTGGCCGACTTTCAGTTCGGTCAGTTTGCGGATCACCCACGGACCGCACAGCAGGCCGATCGAAATCGCGGTAATGGTGGCAAACACCGCGCGGAAGGTGATGTAGTTGAACACGCGCAGCGGACCGATATAGTCCTGGAAGTACTGTGCAAGCCAGAGAAGCATATTAGTGGGCGTCCTTGTTGGTTGATCCGGTCAGGTGCGAGACCACGCGTTCCATCTTCATGAAGCGCGAGCCTTTCACCAGCACAGTCGTCGTGGTATTGCCGCCCAGCTTTTCATCCAGTGCTGCCAATAGTGCGTCGAACTGCTCGTAGTGCTGTGCTCCCGACGCGCTCAATGCGCGCGCCAGTTCGCCGGTGGCGAGCACGGTCTCGATGCCACGCTCCTGAGCGTAGGCGCCGATTTCTTCGTGAAACTCTTTGCCTTGCGTCCCGACCTCGCCCATGTCGCCCACCACCAGGATGCGCGGCGCCGGATAGGCGGCCAGCACGTCGATCGCGGCGCGCATCGAGTCCGGGTTGGCGTTGTAGGTGTCGTCGATGACGGTCGCGCCGTTGGCGGCCTGTTTCAGCTGCAGGCGCCCGCCGACCGGGGCGAAGGCTTCGAGGCCGCGCACGATGGCGGCCTGGTCGATGCCGGCGCCGATGGCGCAGGCGATGGCCGCCAGCGCGTTGCGGACGTTATGTTCGCCCGCTGCGGCCAGCGCGATGTTGAACTGGGCGCCGCGTGCAGTCACCTGCAGCGTGCTGCCGAAACCGTTGCTGGTATAAGTGGCGCGCACGTCGCAGGCGTCGCTCAGGCCGAACGTGATCACGTCGCACGACGACAGACCACGCCACAACGCGGTATAGGTATCGTCGCCCGGGAACACCGCCACGCCATCCGAAGACAGCGCCTGCAGCACCGAGCCGTTTTCGCGCGCCACCGCTTCCACGGTGTGCATGAATTCCTGGTGTTCGCGCTGGGCGTTGTTCACCAGGCCGACGGTCGGCGTCGCGATCGCGGCCAGGCGGCCGATCTCGCCCGGATGGTTCATGCCCAGTTCCACCACCGCCGCGCGATGCTGCGAGCCGAGACGGAACAGCGTCAACGGCACGCCGATCTCGTTATTCAGGTTGCCTTGCGTGGCCAGGCGCGCGTCCATACCGACGGCCGCGGCCAGGATCGACGCGATCATTTCCTTGACCGTGGTCTTGCCATTGCTGCCGGTGACACCGATCAGCGGGATCGAGAAGCCGGCGCGCCACGCGTGCGCGATGCGGCCCAGCGCCACCAGGGTATCCGGCACCACGATCGCCGGCAGCGTCCAGCCGTCCGGCACGGTTGACACGACCACCGCCGCCACGCCGCGCGCCGCGACCTGGTCGAGGAAGTCGTGCGCGTCGAAGGTCTCGCCGCGCAGGGCGACGAACAGCGCGCCGCCCTCCACCTTGCGGCTGTCGGTCGACACGCCGTCGAACGCCACATCGGCGCCGACCAGCGCCGCGCCCGGAATGGCGTCGACCAGTTGTGCAAGCGTACCGCGCATTAATTCGTCCTCAACATGGTAAGCCGCGCGCTCAGGGCCAGCGTCGCATGGTCCGCGTCCGAGAACGGCATCTTGCGGCCCTTGATTTCCTGGTACGGCTCATGGCCCTTCCCCGCCAGCAGGATCACGTCCTGTTTGGCGGCCTGCTTCACCGCCAGCAGGATGGCGCTGGCGCGGTCTTCGACGGTCTGCAGGCGCGAGCCCGGGTGCTGCTGGTCCATGCCGGCCACGATCTGGGCGATGATGGCCGCCGGCTCTTCGCTGCGCGGATTGTCGCTCGTCACCAGGACCTGGTCGGCCATCTGCGCGATGCGGCCCATCTGCGGGCGCTTGCCCGGATCGCGGTCGCCGCCGCAGCCGAACACGCACCACAGCTGGCCATTGCGGTCGCTCGCCACCTGGCGCAGCGCTTCCAGCGTCTTTTCCAGCGCGTCCGGCGTGTGCGCGTAGTCGATCACGACCATCGGCGCATCCTGGCCGCCCATCTGCTGCATGCGGCCCGGCGCCGGGGCCAGCGCTTCGATCGCATCGACGGCCGCTTTCAGTGCCACGTCCTTGGCCAGCAGCGCGCCCAGCACCGCCAGCACGTTGCTGACGTTGTAGTTGCCTACCAGCCGGGTCTTGACGGTGCTTGAACCCTGGGCCGTCTCGACCTGGAATTCGGTGCCGGCGTTCTTGCTGCGCATGCCGCTCGCGCGCAGCACGGCCACGCCTTCGGGCGCGGCATCGGCCTTGAGCGTGTAGCCGGTCAGCGCCAGCGCCGGGAAGTTGGCGCGCAGATGCGTCACCAGGCGCTGCCCGGCCGCGTCGTCCAGGTTGACGACCGCGTGCTTCAACCCGTCCCACTCGAACAGCTTGACCTTGGCCGCCTCGTAGCTCGCCATGTCGCCATGGAAGTCGAGGTGGTCGCGCGTCAGGTTGGTGAAGATGGCAACGTCGACGTGCATGCCGGCCGTGCGCTCCTGCACCAGGCCGATCGACGAGGCTTCGATGGCGAGCGCAGTGGCGCCGCTCTTTTTCAGGTCGGCCAGCTTTTGCGCCAGCAGCACCGCGTCCGGCGTGGTATAGCCGGTGACGTCGAACTGCGGTTCGGTCTTGCCCTTGATCAGGCCGACGCCAAGGGTGCCGACCACGCCGGCAGTCTCGCCCAGGCGCGCCAGCGCTTGCGCGGTCCACAGCGCGCACGAGGTCTTGCCGTTGGTGCCGGTGACGGCCACGATGTACATGGCGCTGTCCGGATAACCGAGCACCGCGTGGGCGATTGGGCCGGCGTTCTTTTTCAGATCAACGACCGCCAGGTGCGGAACGTCCAGCGCGGAGTCCCACTCGAAGTCGACCGCTTCGTACACCACGGCGGCAGCGCCGGCTTCAATCGCTGCCTGAATATAGCGGCGCCCGTCAGCCGCCTCGCCCGGATAGGCGAAGAACACGTCGCCGCGCTTGACGCGGCGCGAGTCGGAAACGAGGGCGCCGCCAACGCTGGCGGCGGTCTGGATCCACTGGCAGATGTCGTTCAGGCTCATGGCCATCACATGCTCTCCTCTAGAGGATTTTCCGGAATGATGATGTCCGTGATCGACGAGTCGGGCGGCACGTTGGCCGCGCGCAGCGCGTTGGCGAACAGGTCGGCCGCGGTCGGGGCAGCGACGCTGCCGCCGGTGCGCAGCGCGCCGCGCGGGTCGTCGACCATCACCGCGATCACGAAGCGCGGATTCGACATCGGACCGATGCCGGCGAAGTAGCCGATGTTGTTGGTGCGCGAGTAGCGCCCGTTGACGATCTTCTCGGCGGTGCCGGTCTTGCCGCCGATGCGGTAGCCCGCCACCTGGGCTTTCGAAGCCGTGCCTTCCGGGCCGACCACCGATTCCATCATGGTGCGCACCTGGGCCGCGGTCTTGGCCGAAATGATCTGCTGGCCGACCGGCTCTTCTTCGACCTTCAGGAACGACAGCGGAATGATGTCGCCGTTGCGGGCGAAGATCATGTACGAGCGCGCCATCTGCAGCAGCGACACCGACAAACCGTGGCCGAAGGCCATGTTGGCGTACTCGATCGGCTTCCAGGTCTTCCATGGCCGCACGCGGCCGGCGGCGGCGCCCGGGAAACCGTAGCGCGGCGCCTGGCCGAAACCGAGCTTGGTATACATCTCCCACATCTCTTGCTGCGGAATCATCTGCGCCACTTTCACGGCGCCGATGTTGGACGACTTCTGGATGATGCCGCTCACCGTCTGCACGCCATAGTTGTGGGTGTCGCGAATGCGCTTGCCGGTCACGGTCATGTAGCCCGGGTTGTTGTCGAACACGGTATCGGGCTTGATGCGGCCAGTCTCCAGGCCGAGCGCGATGGTGATCGGCTTGATCGTCGAACCCGGCTCGAAGGTGTCGGTGATGACGCGGTTGCGCAGCTGCTCGCCGGTGAGTTTCGAGCGGTCGTTCGGGTTGTAGGTCGGGTAGTTGGCCAGCGCCAGCACCTCGCCCGTGTGGACGTCGAGCACCACTGCGGCGCCGGCCTTGGCCTCGAACTTCTCGACCGCGTTCTTGATGCTGGTGAAGGCGATGTACTGGAGTTTGCTGTCGACCGACAGGGTCAGGTCACGGCCCTGGTGCGGTTCGCGGAACATGCCCAGGTCTTCGGCGATGTGGCCGAGGCGGTCCTTGATCACGCGCCGGCTGCCCGGCACGCCCATCAGGGTCTTCTGGTGCTGCAGCTCCATCCCTTCCTGGCCCTTGTCTTCGACGTTGGTGAAGCCGACCAGGTGGGTCATGACTTCGCCCTGCGGGTAGAAGCGCTTGTATTCCTTGCGGGTGTCGATGCCGTCGATCTTGAGCTTCTCGATCTCGGCGATGATCGGCATCTCGACCTGGCGCTTCAGGTAGACGAAGGTGCGGTCGGAGTCGAGCTTCTTGCGCAGGTCGGCTTCCGGCAGATCCAACAATCGTGCAAGTGCGCTGATCTTCTCCGGCGGCGAATTCAGCACGTCTTCGGGGATCGCCCACACCGCGCGCACCGGCAGCGACGAGGCCAGCACGGCGCCGTTGCGATCGAGGATGCGGCCGCGCGTGGCCGGCAGTTCGAGCGTGCGCTCGTAGCGGCTCTTGCCCTGCTTTTGCAGGAACTGGGTCGATACGCCCTGCAGCCAGACGGCGCGGATCCCCAGCGCGGCGAAGGCCGCGAACAGGACGAACAGCACCAGGCGCGAACGCCAGTCGGGCAGGCGCACCGCCAGCACCGGGCTCTTGGTGAAGGCCATGCCTTTCGATGCGGCGACGCGCGCGCCCGGGCGTTGAGCGTTGCGCGTCATTGGCCGCCGTCCGTCAGGTACTGGGTGCGCGCCGGGGTCAGGCGCGACATCTCGAGGTTGGTGCGCGCGATCTCTTCGATGCGTTCGTTCTTGCCCAGGGTCGACTGGTCGAGCTGGAGCTGGGCCCAGTCGATGTCGAGCTGGCGCGCGTGCTGCTGCAGGCGCTCCAGTTCGATCAGGAGGTGGCGCGCCTGGTAGCGCGCATTGACGACCGATAGCGCACAACCTACCAAAAGCGCGGCCAGCAAGGCATTGACCTTGAAGCTCATGCCGCCGCTCCCAGGCGTTCGGCCACGCGCAGCACCGCCGAACGGGCGCGCGGGTTGGCGTTCACTTCTGAGTCAAGCGGCTTGATCTTGTCGATCAGTTTCATCAGCGGCTGTGGCAGGTCGACCGCGCGGATCGGCAGGCGCCGGTCCGGCTGCTCGACCTTGGCCTTGGAGGCGAAGAACTGCTTGACCATGCGGTCTTCCAGCGAATGGAAGGAAATCACCGACATGCGCGCACCCGGGGCCAGCATCGAATAAGCCGCCGTCAGACCTGCTTCGAGGTCTTCAAGCTCTTTATTGATGAAAATCCGGACAGCTTGAAAGGTCCGGGTTGCCGGATCCTTGCCCTTTTCGCGGCTCTTGACCGTGTTTGCCACGATTGCGGCAAGCTGTCGTGTGGTCGAAATTGGTTCGACTGCGCGGCGAGCAACAATCGCCTTTGCAATCGGAAAAGCAAACCGCTCTTCTCCATAATCACGTATCACCTTTTCCAATAGGGTTTGCGGTGCGGTCGCGATCCACTCGGCCGCCGACATGCCGCGCGTGGTGTCCATGCGCATGTCGAGCGGACCATCGTTGCGGAAGCTGAAGCCGCGGCTGGCGTCGTCCACCTGGGGCGACGAGATACCGAGGTCGAGCAGGATGCCGTCGACCCGGTCGATGCCGCGCGCGGCAAGCGCGTCGTGCATCGTTGCAAAACTGTCGTGGACGATCGAGAAACGTGGATCGTCGATTTGTTCGGCGGTGGCGATCGCCTGCGGGTCCTTGTCGAACGCGATCAGGCGTCCGTCCGGGTTCAGGCGCGACAGCAGCAGGCGGCTGTGGCCGCCGCGGCCGAAGGTGCCGTCTATATAGATACCGGAGGCGCGCGCGCCCGTCAGGTCGAGCGCATCGACCGCTTCGTCCAGCAGCACCGTGCGGTGCTGGAAACCGGGCACCGTCGTTACATCCATCATCGGCACCTTAGAAAGAGAAATTGGATAACACATCAGGCATGCCGCCGGATTCGGCTTCGGCAACCGCCTTGGCCTCGTCTTCGGCCAGTTTGGCGGCATTCCAGATTTCGAAGTGGGAGCCCATGCCGAGCATCATCACTTCCTTGTCGAGTCCGACCGCGGCACGCAGTTCGGGCGAGATCAGCACGCGGCCGGCGGAGTCGAGTTCGACATCCACGGCGTTGCCGAGGAAAATACGCTGCCAGGCGCGGGCCGACATTGGCCACGCGGCGATCTGTTTGCGGTGCTCTTCCCACACGGGACGAGGAAACAACAGGATGCAGCCATGCGGATGGCGGGTCAGAGTCACGCGGCCTTCGCACTGAAGTGTCAGGGCGTCACGGTGCTTGGCCGGAATCGACATCCGTCCTTTTGCATCGAGATTGATCGCTGACGCGCCCTGGAACACGTATTTACCTAGTTTGGAGAGTTTATCTGTCGTTGTTTGTCGGGCGCCGGGCGATTTCGGAATCTTCTCGAAAACCTCCCACAAATCGACACTTTTTCACACTGTTTCCCACTTTAGTGGAAGCAATGTTGACGGTCAAGCGAATTCACCCTCGCGGAAATCCAATTTTGCCAATGAAACCAAGGACTTAGACGCGAAGAGCGAACCCCTGGAAGGTAAAATACCTCGTAAAATTAGGGACTTAGCTGTCAGAGTGAAGGTAGGGCCTGAGTTATGCCCGCGATGTTTACGTTTGATCAACGTCAACAATGGACAAAATATTGACGTAAAGAAACAACTAGCACGATATTTTAAATACTGTATGGGCATACAGCAAATGTTGTACCAAGGGACTTGTTAATGCCTGCCGTCCGCGCCAGATTAGCGCGCAACATTCTACTCTTAAAATAATTGCAATAGATTTTCTTCTTGTTCGGCATTTATTTTCACTGACTGTTCGTGATCCTGTGGCGCCTGGGCTACCCGCTCGGAAATCGTCCGGTGCTGCCCCCTACGTGCCGCCAGGGCAGCCATGACGCAAAATCCCGACAACTGTGGCGTGCCGCGAAAATCGGTGTAAAGATTTTGACTTTGGGAAATTAAATACGTAATATCAGAAAATATGAAAGACCCTCTCGACCGCCCGCGCAGCGCGCAATATAACGCCGCCGACTATTGCTCGACCAAGGAGGCCGCGGCCGTCCTTGGCGTTTCGCATCGCACCGTGCAGCTATGGGTCGAGAACGGCACGCTGCAAGCCTGGCGCACCGCCGGCGGCCATCGTCGCATCACGCTGGAATCGGTCAACCGCCTGGTCGACGGCCGCCGCGCCGCGATCGGCGGCAACGCCGCGCCGGCCGCCGCGCCGGCCGCCGCGCCTGCCGCGGCTGCGGCGTCGAGCAAGCCACGCGTGCTGGTGGTCGACGACGATCCGCTGATGCTGCGCCTGTACGAACTCGAGATGGCGGGCTGGGGCCTGGAGATGGACCTGATCAAGGCCCATAACGGCTTCGAAGCCCTGATCCGCATCGGCGAGCGCCGCCCCGACCTGCTGGTGAGCGACCTCAACATGCCGGGCATGGACGGCTTCCGCATGATCCGTACCCTGCGCGAAGACAGCGGCAGCATGGGCATGAACGTGATCGTGGTCAGCGGCCTGGACCGCACAACGATCAAGGCCATGGGCCTGCCGTCGGACATTCCAGTGTTCCCGAAGCCGGTGCCGTTCAACGAATTGCGTACCGCCGTGCAGGACGGACTGGTGCGCGGCCAGGTCACCGCATAACTGGTATGCTGGAACGCATCGGAAGCGTTCCATCGAGCCAGATCGCCGCTATGTCCGCACTTCAATTTTTGCTGCAAGCCGCCCGGGGCCCTGCGCCCCTGCCCGCCGTGGAGCGGCGCCGTGGCTAGGACCATTCTCGTGGTCGACGATCAGGACGAACTACGCCTCCTGATTTCCCTCACCCTGCAATCGCTGGGCCGCATCGTCGAAGCCTCCAGCGCGCAACAGGCGCGCGACATGGTCTTGAGCGAGCGCCCGGACCTGATGATGCTCGATATCTGGCTGGGCGAAGGCGAAAGCGGACTGGACGTCTGCGCGGCGATCAAGCGCGATCCTGCCACCGCCGCCACCCGCGTGGTGCTGCTGTCGGCCTGCGGCCAGCAAAGCGACATCGCGGCCGGCATGGAAGCGGGCGCCGACCTGTACATCGTCAAGCCGTTCAGTCCGTTCGAACTGCTGGACGCGGTCAGTGGCCTGCTGGAGAAAATGGCGGCAGAAACGGGTGATAGTTGACTATATGCAACATATGTTGCTTTTAGAGACTATTCTCTAATTATTTCTGATCCGGCAAATTCAAAATATTTTGTTGCGCATCAGATAATGTACAGGTAGTCGTTGAACGATGACAACCGCAAACCGGCCGCTTCCAGCCCTGCAATCCTGCGAAACCGGAAATCCAGTCCGGATTGCGCTTGTCGAAGGGTCTGCAACCTTACGGGCAGCCTCAGGATAAAGGGCCTATCATGCTTTCATCGCTGATTTTCCTGATTCTATCCACCATGTTGCGCGCTTCCCGTCCATTCGCGGCTCTGCTGGCCGCCGCTACCCTGGCCCTCCCGGCCGTAGCGGACGCGCGCGTGGTCTCGGCGTCGTTCGAGGCGCGGCTGGTGGTGGTGGCGAGCTGCTCGGTGAACGTCGCGGGCAATACCCGCGTCAACGTCGACTGCGCCAGCCCGGCCACGCCCTACCGCCTCAGCGGCGCCGGCTTCGGCATGCCGGGTAGCAGCATGGCGCCGTCGCTGCGCGTCGCCGGTCCTGACGGACAGCGCATTACCGTCTACTTCTAAGTCCCTGCTCATCAACCGGGACGCTGCGCACCCGCTCGGGTGTGTCTTCATACGGATAGGTTCTATGCATATCAAATTTATGTATTTGGTATTGCACCGCGAAAAGCTGGACAATGTGTGCTTTGCGCATTGTTTTGCGCAGCCGCCCTTCGTGGCCGAGATTTGAACTTCAATACTGCAGCCTGATCGTCTCTTCAGAATAGCCGCCGTCCTGCGCGCCACGCGCGACGCACCACGTTCCGTACGGCGCCTGTTCCAGCAATTTGTAGAATCAACCGATCCGCAGCACCAGCCCATCTTATTTTTGAAAGAACCGCCATGTCCCGTCTGACCCTGCACACCGTCGAAACCGCACCTGAAGCCAGCCGTCCGTTCGTCGAAAAAGCCCTGGCCAACAACGGCTTCCTGCCGAACCTGATCGGCGTACTGGCCAATTCGCCGCAAGCCCTGCAGACCTACATGACCGTCTCCGGCATCAACGCCGAGACCAGTCTGACCCTGTCCGAGCGTGAAGTGGTGCAGATCACCGCCGCCCGCATCCACGGCTGCGACTTCTGCATCGCCGGCCACACCGCGATCGCCCTGAAAAAGGCGCAGCTGCCGGTGGAAACCGTGCGCGCCCTGCAGCAGGGCCAGGCTACGGGCGAGCCCAAACTGGACGCCGTGCGCGCATTCTCGGAAGCCGTGATCGCGACCCGCGGCAACGTCGATGGCGACGCCTACCAGGCTTTCCTGGCCGCCGGCTACAACGAACAGCAGGCGCTGGAAGTGGTGCTCGGCATCAGCCTGGCCACCCTGTGCAACTTCGCCAATTCGCTGGCCGGCAGCGCGATCAACCCGCAGCTGCAACCGTTCGCCAGCGGAGCGATCTGATGCTGGACGGCGCCCACGCTTCGCCGCTGCCTGCCGATTTGATTGGCTGGCTGCAGGCCAATGCCGACCTGCTCGACACCACGCCCGACCTGGCGTCCGAGGTGGTGCCGCGCCTGGCCGGCGCCGGCCTGTTCGCCATCGGCGTGCCTGAGTCCCTGGGCGGCAAGGGCGGCTCGACGGCCGACGCCATCGACGCCATTTCGGCCGTGGCCGAATACTCCGTCACCGCCGCCTTCGTGTTCTGGGGCCAGCGCACCTTCATCGAGTACCTGCTGCAAAGCCCGAACGCGCAGTTGCGCGAGCGCTGGCTGTCAAAACTGGTGAACGGCGAATTCGGCGGCGCCACCGGCCTGTCGAACGCGATGAAGTTCCTGTCCGGGATCGAGTCGCTGCAGATCAGCGCCACCCCCAACGCGGACGGCTGGCAGCTGGACGGCTCGCTGGCCTGGATCACCAACCTGCGCAAGGAAGGTTTTATTGCCGCCGCCGCCGTCAACATGATGGACGCCGAGGGCAAGGAAGCCCCGCCGGCGGTGGTCGCTTTTGTGAGCGACAGCGATGGCGTGGCGCGCAGCCCGGACCTGGACCTGATGGCCCTGCGCGGCAGTAATACCGCCGCCGTCAAGATCAAGGGCGTGCAGATCGGCGAGCTGGAAGTGCTGCATCCGAATGCGCGCGCCTGGCTGCCTGGTGTGCGGCCGGCCTTCCTCGGCATGCAGTGCGGCCTGTCGATCGGCCTGGCGCGCGCCAGCCTGCGCGCGGCGCATGACCTGTGCACCAGCATGCGCGGCCCGCTGCTGCCGCGCGTCGAAGCGCTGCAGACCGAGCTCGAACAACAGGCGGCGCAGCTGAAGGCCGGCGTCATTGATGGCAGCTTCAAGACCGCCGCCGCCGGCGCTTTCGTTCTCCGCATCGCACTGGCCGAGACCGTGCAGCAGGCCGTGATGCTTGAACTGCAGGCCAGCGGCGGCCGCGCCTACCTGCAGGACCGCGACCGCAGCTTTGCGCGGCGCCTGCGCGAATCGGCGTTCATCCCGATCGTCACGCCGAGCCTGACGCAGTTGCAGACCGAATTGCAGAAGCACGCGCAGGCATGATGGCGCAGACCCTCACTTCCCCTGCCGGCAGCGCGCAGACCGCACTGGCCGCACAAGCGCTACGCATCGGCTATGGCGGCAAGACGGTAGTCGACGACATCTCCCTCACGGTCGACAAGCGCGAGATCGTCTGCCTGCTGGGCGGCAGCGGCTGCGGCAAGTCGACGCTGCTGCGCGGTCTGGCCGGTTTGAGTGCGCCGCAGGCGGGCAGCGTCAGCTTCCTGGGCGAAGCGCTGCACCAACCGCATCCGCGCGCCGCGCTGGTGTTCCAGCAACCGAGCCTGCTGCCGTGGCTGAACGTGGAAGGCAACGTCGGCTTCGGCCTGGACTTCGCGCGCCAGCCCAAGATCGAGCGCGAAGCGCGCAAGGCGCGCGTGCGCGACGCCATCGAGGCGGTCGGCCTGGGCGCGCGATCGCACGCCTATCCGGCGCAACTGTCCGGCGGCCAGGCCCAGCGCGTGGCGCTGGCACGCGCCCTGGCGCGCCAGCCGGAACTGCTGTTCGCCGACGAGCCCTTCTCGGCGCTCGATGCCGTGACGCGCAGCGAGATGCAGGAACTGCTGGTCGACCTGGTGCACCGCTGGCATACCGCCGCCCTGCTCGTCACGCACGACATCGACGAAGCGATCCTGGTGGCCGACCGCATCCTCTTGATGGCGGGCCAGCCGGGACGCATCGTGCGCGAATGGAAAGTTGACATCCCGCGCCCGCGCCATGAACATTCCGACGCGCTGGTCGCGCTGCGCTACGAGATCGTCACCGCGCTGAAAGCCGGCGTCACCACCACCGCTCCTGCCCCGGCCTGAACCGGGCCTTGAAAATAATGGAAAAGAATATGTCCACTCCCCACATCTGCCTCTCTTCCGGCTGCGACTGCGGCATGACCCGGCGCGACTTCCTGCGCGTCTCGAGCCTGGCCGGCGCCGCTGCCGCCGCGCCGCTGCTGTTCGCGGGCGACGCCATGGCGCAGAACTTCAAGGGCGACGACCAGCCGGTGAAGATCGGCTACCTGCCGATCACCGACGCCGCGCCGCTGCTGGTGGCGCACGGCCGTAAACTGTTCGAGGCACAAGGCCTGAAGGTCGAGACGCCGCGGCTGTTTCGCAGCTGGGCCCAGATCATCGAGGCCTTCGTTGCCGGCCAGGTCAACGTGATCCACCTGCTGTCGCCGGCCACGCTGTGGGTGCGCTACGGCTCCAAATTCCCGGCCAAGGTGGTGGCCTGGAACCACATCAACGGCTCCGCGCTGACGGTGCAGAACGAGATCAACTCGGTGCTTGAGCTGGGCGGCAAGACGGTCGCGATCCCGTTCTGGTACTCGATCCACAACATCCTGCTGCAGAAGATCCTCACCGCCAACAGGCTGAGCGTCGTCACGCGTGCACGCGGCGCGGCGCTGAAACCGAACGAAGTCAATCTGGTGGTGCTGGCGCCGTCCGAAATGGTGTCGGCGCTGGCGACCAAGTCGATCGCCGGCTACATCGTGGCCGAGCCGTTCAACGCCGCTGCCGAAAACGCGCGCATCGGCAAGGTGCTGCGCTTCTCGGGCGACGTCTGGAAGAACCACGCCTGCTGCGTCACCTTCCTGGCCGAGCGCGACCTGAACGACAAGCCGGAATGGTCGCAGCGCGTCACCAACGCCATCGTCAACGCCCAATTGTGGTCGCGTTCGAACCAGCTGGAGACGGCCAAGCTGCTGGCCGGCTCGGGTCCGAACAAGTACACCCCGCACAACCTGCAGGCGCTGACCAAGGTGCTGGCCACCACCGACTACAGCGAGTACGAAAAGCGCCGCATCGTGGCGCACCCGGCGTGGAACCAGCGCCGCATCGACTTCCAGCCGTTCCCGTTCGCCTCGTACACCGAGGAGCTGGTGCGCGCCATTGGCCAGACCAAGGTCGAAGGCGATACCAGCTTCCTGACCAAGCTCGATCCGAAGTTCGTGGCCAAAGACCTGGTCGACGACCGCTTCGTGCGCAAGTCGATCGCCGCCGCCGGCGGACCTGGCGTGTTCGGCCTGCCGGCCAACCTGCTGCGTCTTGAATCGATCGCGGTCTGATGCTGGGTCGTTTTCTGTGGCCGCCCGTCGGCTTCGCGATCGCCATCGTGCTGTGGTCGTTCGGCGTGCAGCACCTCGAGGCGCGCACGCCGATCGCGGCGATGTTCGCGCCGCTCGAAACCGGGCGCGCCTTCGTCGACATGGTCAGCGGGCCGGACATCTGGGAGCACGTCGCCGTCAGCCTCAAGCGCGTCGGCATCGGCCTGCTGTTCGCGACCCTGATCGGGGTGCCGCTCGGGATCCTGGTCGGCATGTCGAAGGCCTTCGCCCAGGCCGGCACGCCGCTGTTCCAGCTGCTGCGCATGGTTTCGCCGCTGTCGTGGATGCCGCTCGCGGTGATGGTGCTGGGCGTGGGCGACGCGCCGGTGTACTTCCTGCTGGCGTTTGCCGCCGTGTGGCCGCTGATGCTCAGCACCGCCGCCGGCGTGGCGCAGCTCGATCCGAACTGGATGCTGCTCGGGCGCTCGCTGTCGGCCACGCGCCGGGAAGTCGTGTGGCGCCTGGTGCTGCCGGGGATCACCGCGCAGATCCTGACCGGCGTGCGCCTGGCGATCGGCATCATCTGGATCGTGCTGGTGCCGGCCGAGATGCTGGGCGTGTCGGCCGGCCTGGGCTACTTCATCCTCGACACGCGCGACCGGCTGGCGTATTCGGAACTGACGGCGGCGATCATCCTGATCGGCCTG
>Ga0265798_10000143_pt1 | contig 134937 bp, 113 predicted proteins | sample P3T30metagenome_FD_192430 | JGI IMG/M metagenome (GOLD analysis project Ga0265798, IMG submission 192430) | Plant litter microbial communities from East Loma Ridge, Irvine, California - P3 T30 | ecosystem: Environmental > Terrestrial > Plant litter > Unclassified | place: USA: California...
GATGGCGCGGGTTGACGAAGCCATGGCTGTTCGGCGCTTTCTTGATGAACATCATCGGCGGCAGGTCATCCAGGTACCAGTTGGCCGGGATCTCCACCAGATCGGTTTCTTCACCGCGCACCAGGGGCTTCATCCAGGTGTCGGGGTGCTGGCTGTAATCGATCTTGGTCCACTTGTCACCCACGCGAACGTAGTACGGGTGGAAGTCGTTGTGCATCAGGCTGTGGTCGTACTTGATGCCTTTCTTGAGCAGCAGCTCGTTGGTGACATTGCTGAATTCCCACCACGGCGCGACATAGCCGGTCGGGCGTTTGCCGGTGACTTGCATGATCAGGTCGATGGACTTGTCGAGGACGATTTCTTCCTGCTCCGGCGTCATCGCAATCGGGTTTTCATGGCTGTAGCCGTGCACGCCGATTTCATGACCCGCATCGGCCACCGCCTTCATCTGCTCGGGGAAGGTTTCCATGGAGTGGCCGGGAATGAACCAGGTCGTGCGCAGCCCGTAACGCTCGAACAGCTTGAGCAGGCGTGGCGCGCCGACTTCGCCCGCGAACAGACCGCGCGAGATATCGTCCGGCGAATCTTCACCGCCATAAGAGCCCAGCCAGCCCGCGACGGCATCCACATCCACACCAAACGCACACAGAATTTCTTTAGCCATTGTTGTTTCTCCTGCTGGTTGATCGGACCAGTCCACCGAATGGAGCAAGGTCACCGGTCAGTCATTGATAGGGTGTTCAAACGATGTTCATGAGGGTTTCAGCAGCGCTTCCACCGTCAGTGCCGCACGCAACAGCCGGGCGTCCTCACCCGCTGGCGCGCTGAGCAACAGCCCGGTGGGCAGGCCGCTGGCATCGAAGCCGCTGGGCAGTGACACGCCGGGCATGTTGAGCAGGCTGCCCGGCATGGTCAGGCGCAGCGTCGCAAGGTTGGTCTGGATGAACAGCTCGTCGTCGGCCAGCAAAGGTGCAAGCGGCGGCGCGACGTGGGCGACACTCGGGGTGATGAGCAGCGCGCCGTCCAGCTCCAGGGTCAGCCGTTCCTGCAAGCGCTCGCGGGCGGCGTACAAGTTGATCAGCAGACTGGCAGGCATGTGCCGGGCCGCTTCAAGGCGCTTGCGAACGCGTGGATCGAGTTCAACAGCCGCGTCGCTGTCGAGCAATGCCTGGTGCAGGGCGAACGCTTCGGCCGCGCCCAGCCAGCCGCTGTGCTGAATCAGGTGCAGGGTGGTTTGAAAGGCGTCACAAGGGCGCATCTCGACCAGCGCACCGGCCACACGCAACGCCTCGACACCGCGCAGCAAGTTGTCGCGTACTGCCGGCTCGACTCGCGTGTCATCCAGCACCGTCCGATCGACGATGAATCGCTGACCAGCCAGGCTGCGCGGCACGTGCGACGTCGGTTTGCTGCGTGCGCACAGCAGGTCGTCGATCACCAGCGCATCACGAACGCTTCGGGTTAGCGGCCCGACACTGTCCAGCGTGATTGCCAGGGGAAAAACGCCATCGCGGCTGTAGCGGCGACTGGTGCTGCGAAAACCCACCAGACCGTTCAATGCTGCAGGAATACGGATCGAGCCTGCAGTGTCGGTGCCCATTGCAATCGGCACGATGCCCGCTGCGACAGCAACACCCGAGCCTGAAGACGAACCACCGGGAATCCGGGGCGAATCATTGCTGAGCGGATTGACCGGCGTGCCGAAATGCGGATTGAGACCGAGCCCGGAATAGGCGAACTCACTGAGGTTGGTCTTGCCGACACTGACCATGCCGGAGCGGGCCAGCAGCCCTACGCTTGGCGCATCCAGGCATGCAGCGCTGACCTGCCGACGGGTCGCGGAACCGGCCGTGGTCAAGGAACCCGCCACATCGAAAAGATCCTTCCAGGCCAGCGGAACACCATCGAACGGGCCGAGCGGCTGGCCCTGCTTCCAGCGGGCGGCCGATGCTTCGGCCTCGCGACGGGCGCGCTCTTCGCTCATGGAAATGAAGACGTGATCCACCTGACCAGCTCGATGCAGCGCCTGCTCCAGAGCCTGAACGGGATCGGTACGGCCCTGAGCGAAATCATCGGCCAGTGCGCAGGCATCGAAGGTGATTGTGGAAGCCGCGGTGTCCATCATCGACATAACAGACCTTTAAAAATGTACTTATTAATAAAATGTACATTTAACAAAGGCAGAATCCATGCCAATCTCGTGCTCGTGGCTCTCTGGAGCAACGGCATCTGATGCCTGAATGCCCCGAGACAGCTGGATTAGAAACCTTTCATGGGCGAGACGAACGTTGAATGGGCGCGACGCAGGACGTTTGGTCGGCTGTCACAATGAAATAATGTATCTTTTATAAAAGATACATTTTAGTGCAGATAGGTAACGGTGGCCCCATGAGTGAGCGTCCGAATGTACCTCAAGGTGACAGTGGCGCATCTGTGCGAGAATTGTTCGTCAGCCGTCAGAAGTGTAAGAAAACGATGTCAGATGAGGACCCGCGCACCGCCTCGCGCTACGCCACCATCCGTGAAGTGTTACGCAACGCCATCCTCACGGGTGCGGTCGCCAATGGACTGGTACTGCTTGAAGCACCTTTGGCTGAACTGTTCGGCACCAGCCGCGTGCCAGTGCGCAAGGCGCTCAACCTGCTGCATGACGAAGGGCTGATCAGCCGGTTCGATGGACGCGGTTATCTGGTCAACCCCGAGGGCGGTACAGTCGAACCTTTACGTCTGAGCCTGAGCCACAAGCAGTTCGGGCTGGACAGCAGCGAAGAACTGGTCGACACCCGCCCGCTGGGCGAGCGCATCCATGACGAGATCGGCGCGGCGCTGTCATCGTGCATCGCTTTCGGTCATTACCGTCTGGATGAACAGAGCGCGGCCGAGCATTTCGGGGTCAGCCGGGCTGTGGTGCGTGAGGCGCTGATGAGGCTGCGTGATCGCGGGCTGGTGGAAAAGGAACCCTACTCCCAATGGCTGGCCGGGCCGCTGACGGCGCGTGAAGTGACCGACGATTATGAGCTGCGTGCCTGCCTGGAACCCGAAGCCTTGCGCCAGACCGGGCCGAATTTGAGTCGCGAACATCTGGAGAGCATGCTGGCCAGGGTCATCGCAGCTCAGAACGCTGAAAGTTGCAATCTGGAACAGATCGAGCAACTGGAAGAAGACCTGCATCAGCAGTGTCTGGCGGGATTGCAGAATCGCAAGATTGCCACCCTGATCAGCCAGGCGCAGAGCCCGATGATCATCAACCGGATCTTCTATCGACTGCTGGATATCGGCGCGGATGAAGCCATGCTCGCCGAACACCGAATGATTATCGAACTGCTGCTGCACGGCGCCTTCGACGCCGCCGCGCTGAACCTCAAGGAACACCTGCACCGCGCCAGACAACGCATGCTGCAGCGCTTGAAGGTGCTGTCGGTGCTGCCGGAGCAGGAAGTGCCGGGGTATCTGACGCGGTTGAGTTGATCCGCGTCCATTCCGAAATAGTGACTTGAGCCATGTGCCTGGCTCACTGAATACGCAGTCCGTGCCATGTGTGACGCAGCGCGTCACGGGAGGCATGCCCAGGCGGAACGATGGGCACAATCAATGCGCTTGAGACCCTGATCGTTCCCACGCTCCAGCGTGGTAACGCCACACAGGACGCTCCGCGTCCGCTCTCGAATATGACGCTACTTGCGGATCACTTCCCCACGCAGCGCAGCAAGACGCGCGATGAAGCGGTTTTGCACGGGGACCGGGACGTTTTCGGTGTCCATGGCGGCAATCAGGTTTTCGACCAGTGCGTTGAAATCGCTCGGGCTGAGGTTCTGACCCTTGTGGGATTCGGCAAGGCTGTCGCCGTTGTAGGTGCACGGACCGTCAACTATTACGCAGAACTTGTCGACCAACCGGTCGCGCAGCAGGACGATGTTGACCCGCTTGAAGCGCTCGACGATGCGGTCGTCCTTGGCGGCATTGAGCAGCATGCCTTCGACAATCCGCTGGATGCCAGCACGTTGGCCAAGATCCTGATAAAGACTGTCATCCTTGACCTGCTGTTGAGCGCAACCGACCATCAAGGCCAGCATCAGCGCCATCACCAAACGCCTCATCAGAAACTCCCCTGAACGGACAGATAGGTGCCGTTCTGGTTGTCCAGCGTGGCGATTTCACCCAGGCGGGCGTAGGCCAGCACAAAGGACAGATGCTTGTTGGGGAAGTAACCGAGGAACACGTCCGCCCAGTCGCTTTCGCCCGCGAACGAAAGATTATCGGGTTTCTCGCGATACTCCACGCCCATGGCCCAACGCGGGTTGAACAACACCGCCACCGAGCCTTCCTTGAGCAGGCTTCGCGTGTCACGGCGATCACCGCCAAAGCCCAACAGGCCGGTTTCGTTGGCACGGCTGTAACGCACGCCGCCATTGACCACCACGTTGTAGCCAAAGGCCGCGCCCATGAACAGACGGCTGGCGGTCAGGTAGCCCTCGACATCGGAATCGCGCTGCGCGCCGACCAGGCTCGGAATCAGAAAATCGTTCTGGTGCTTGTACTGCACGCCCAGCGACACCTGCGGCAGGCTGTCGTAGATCAGGTCACCGAACAGCCGCACCTTGACGCCGAACACGTCCTGGCTGAGGTTGTCGTCCGGCAGGCTCAGCTTGTGCTGCAGAGGGCTGATATCGAAGCGCTGGTGCGCGTAGGACAGCTCGACACGGTTGCCGTACGCGACGGCAAGGCCCGCCACATCCAGGTTGTAATCCGGGAGATTGATGTGCGTGGCAAACGCCGTCGCGCCCCACTCACCCTGCTCGCTGTAGCCGGTGATCACTGCCCACGGCGTAATGCCGCCGCCCGCACTGCCTTCAATATTGCTGGCACCGCCGGTGGCGATCAGACGACCGTTGTCGGCCAGGGCAAGCGGCGTGGCTGCGCCCAGCAGGCAACCCAACAACACCGACGTTTTGTAGAACATGATTCAGTTCACCATCAGGCCGGGTGATTCATGGGTTTTGACGATCCATGTCTCGAACGCGGCAGCGGTCAGCGGTCTGCTGATCAGGTAACCCTGCGCGGTATCGCAGTGCCAGCGACGCAGCAGGTCCAGGCTGTGCTGGTACTCAACGCCCTCGGCCACTACTTTGAGTCCCAGGTTATGGCTCATTTCGATGGTGGAACGCACGATCACCGCATCTTCACTGGTCTCGTCAAGATCGCGCACGAACGACTGGTCGATTTTCAGTTCCTGCACCGGCAGACGCTTGAGGTGCGCCAGCGACGAATAACCGGTACCGAAATCATCGATCGACAGACTGATGCCGCAATCACGAAGCTTATGCAGCACCACCAGTGCTTTTTCCGGCTGGCTCATGATTGCGCTTTCAGTGATTTCAAACACCAGTTGCTCAGCAGGCACCCCGTACTGTTTGAGCAGACTGACCACAAATCCGGCCAGGTCATCGCCCAAGAGGTCATCGGCAGAAATGTTCACCGACACTTGCAGCACCAGGCCCCGCTTGCGCCACTCGGCCAGTTGGCGCATGGCTTCTTCGATGACCCAGTTGGTCAGCAGATGAATACTGCCGGTCCGCTCGGCCAGCACGATGAATTCGGCGGGCGAGACATTACCGAACTGCGGATGAGCCCAGCGCAACAGGGCTTCGGCCTGGCGCACCGTGCCCTGACGAATATCCAGTTTGGGCTGATAATGCAGCATCAGCTCACCGTTTTGCGGCGCCTTACGCAGATCACGAATCAGGCTGATCTGCCGCTGGTGCGCCAGGTCGCGACCGTCCTGATAGATTTGCAGTCGGCCTGGCAGGAACGCGGCGTCCTTGCGGGCAATGGCCGCGCGGTTGACCAGCTCCTGAGCCGAATTGCCGTTTTCCGGGTAGACGGTGATGCCGATGCAGCACTCGAGCGCGATGTCGTGGTTGTCGATCCGCTGCGGCTCGCTGAACAGCCGCTGGAGGGCGTCGCCCGTCGCTACCGCGCCGTCGCTGGTGGTCTGGTCGAGCAACAACAGGAATTCATTGGCCGACAATCGTGCAACGGTATCTCCGGCACGCAAGGTGCTCTGCAAGCGCTGACCCACTTGAAGCAACAACTGCTCGACGCCTTCGGCACCCGAGCTTTCGTTGATCGCGCTGAGGTTTTCAATGCTCAGGTACAAGAGGGCCACCGGCCGTTCGGCGGCAATGGCGCTGCCCAGTCGCTCCATGACCAGCGCGCGGTTGGGCAGGCCCGTCAGATTATCGTGCAGCGCGTTGTGCGCCAGTTGCCCTTCACGCACTGCGATACCGTGCTGCATCGCGTTGATGGCATTGGCCAGCATGCCGAGCTCATCAGTACGGGCCATGTTGACCGGCGTCTCGTAATCGCCATCTCCGATACGTTTGGCGGCGATGGCCAGCGCACGCACCGGCAGCGAAACGCTGCGCGCCAGTGCCAGGGTGCCCAACAGCGAGGCCAGCAGTGCCGCCATGGATATCCAGAAAATCTTCTCGTCCAGCGGCGCGAAGGCCTGCAGGGCTTTGTCCAGTGGGCTTTGCAGCAGAGCCAGCACCTGTCCATCGCCGCTATTGCCCGTGTTGGCAAGCATCAGGGTCTGGCTGAGGAAGTTAAGGTTGGACTGTTCGGTGACGCGCATCTGTCCGCCGGAGGAACTGCGCATCAGCTCAATCAGACCGGGGTGCAGCGCTTCGGGCTGAGTACTGATCAGATTGCCAGCCTTGCCGTCCTCAATGGTCAGAAACGACACTTCCAGACCGCTGAGCGAGTGCAGTTCTTCGGCGATGTCGCTGTCAATGGTGAAACCCATGACCACTCGACCGATCGGTAACGGCGCCAGCACGGTACTTTCGACCAGCAGATGCGGCGTGCCACCTCCGGGTACGATCAGCACCGACTGGCCGCTGCGTTTGGCGGTACGCAATGCCTGGTCGTAGACGAATTTGGAACCCTCGGGCACATCGGGAACGGTACTGGCGATTACCACGCCGTCCATGCCCAGCAGGAACATATCGCTCGCGTTGATGCGCTTGCCGTGGTTGAGCAGTACCGAACGGATGGTCGAGGAGTCGGAACTGGCGACCGCATCGCGAAACCCGAAGTCGGCAGACAACAGTTGCACCGCATCGCGCAGGCGCTTGCCGCGCAAATCGATCAGGCGTTCGAAAACCCGGCTACCCACTTCCAGTTGGGCCTGAGCCTGAGTGCGCACTGCGTCGCCAGTCGCCACCTTGACCGCGAAATACACCGCGCAGACCACGATCAGCAACAGGGCGATCAAGACCCCGGCGATGCGCGCCTGGAAGCTGACTTTAAGATTCATTCATGGGCTGCCTTGTGGAAAGCGTCGCCAAAGCCACCTGTCGCCGGTTTGCTGGGCTTGTCGTCGGCAACGGTTGGCACGACGGGCAGCGTAAAGCGCTGGGTGAGGCCTGCGGCGGGAATGTCGAATTCGCCACCTGACACCGGTTGCATGTCTTCGGTCTGCGGATGCCAGAGCGTGGCCTGATAGTGACCAGCCGGCATCTGATCGAGTTTGAGCTGACCATTGCTGTCGGTTACCCCGAACCAGGGGTCGTCAGTGACATAGATGTAGCCGACCATCCAGTCATGAATGTTGCAACCCAGCACCACCACACCCGGCTTGTCGAACAGCAGCGGCTCTGATGGCGTGCCTTCGTAAAGACGCAGTTCGAAGCGCTTGGCCGGAGAAAAGGAATACACCTGATGGCGGATGTTGTCGCTGTTGGGAAACTTCACCTGCGTGCTGGTGTGAACGGCCAGAACGTGGGGCGCGAATTCCTGATCGCGCTGGTCCATGGACGCCTTGAGCACTGCTGGCGTTGCACTCGGCGGCCCCTTGAGCGTCACGACGGCATCGGCCAGAGGCTTGCCCTGCTTGTCGAGCATTTGCGCCGTGAAGGTCGCGGCCGAAGCATTGGCAGCAGACATCATCCACAGGCCCGCCAGCAATGCTGAGATAAATACGTTGGTCATAACCGAGTCAACCCGCAACGGCAGCGCCGTAAAAAATAAACCAGCCCTGGCGACAACTGAAAGGTCCCGGCGATGCCCGAAACCAAAGGTTTTATCGCCACTATTCAGACTATCGACCAAAGCCATTGAAACCTGAGGATGCCCGCCCCATCTAAGAGCCATGTTCAACTTCTCAGGTGCCCCATGAGCGACCAGCAGACAGACTCGCCAGATTTGCCGAATGATGCAGCCGAGCACGACGTGTCGCTGAGTTCCGACAGCACCTCGCTTGCCCTTCCCGGCCAGAACCTGCCGGACAAGGTTTACATCATCCCGATCCATAACCGCCCGTTCTTCCCGGCTCAGGTCCTGCCGGTCATCGTCAATGAAGAGCCGTGGGCCGAGACTCTCGAGCTGGTCAGCAAGTCCGAGCATCACTCCCTGGCGCTGTTTTTCATGGACACGCCGCAGGAAGATCCGCGCCACTTCGATACCAATGCGCTGCCCGAGTATGGCACTTTGGTAAAAGTTCACCACGCCAGCCGTGAAAATGGACGTTTACAGTTTGTGGCGCAGGGCCTGAGCCGTGTGCGGATCCGCACCTGGCTCAAACATCATCGCCCGCCGTATCTGGTGGAAGTCGAGTATCCGCAGCAGCCGAACGAGCCGACCGATGAGGTCAAGGCCTACGGCATGGCCCTGATCAACGCGATCAAGGAACTGCTGCCGCTCAACCCGCTGTACAGCGAAGAGCTGAAAAATTATCTGAACCGCTTCAGTCCGAACGATCCATCGCCGCTCACCGACTTCGCTGCGGCGCTGACCTCGGCGACGGGCGTTGAGCTGCAACAGGTACTCGACTGCGTGCCGATGCTCAAGCGCATGGAAAAAGTCCTGCCGATGCTGCGCAAGGAAGTTGAAGTCGCCCGATTGCAGAAAGAAATCTCCGCCGAGGTCAATCGCAAGATTGGCGAACACCAGCGTCAGTTCTTTCTCAAGGAACAGCTCAAGGTCATCCAGCAGGAACTGGGCCTGAGCAAGGACGACCGCAGCGCCGATATCGAGCAGTTCGAGCAGCGTCTGGAAGGCAAGACCCTGACGCCTCAGGCACGCAAGAAGATTGACGAGGAAATCGGCAAGCTCAAGGTGCTGGAAACCGGCTCGCCGGAATACGCCGTGACCCGCAACTACCTGGACTGGGCCAGTTCTCTGCCGTGGGGCGTGTATGGCGCAGATAAACTGGACCTCAAGCATGCGCGCAAGGTGCTCGATCAGCACCACGCCGGACTGGATGACATCAAGGCGCGGATTCTCGAATTCCTTGCCGTTGGTGCTTACAAAGGCGAAATCAGTGGTTCGATCGTTCTGCTGGTCGGCCCGCCCGGTGTGGGCAAGACCAGCGTCGGACGCTCGATTGCCGAGTCGCTGGGGCGTCCGTTCTATCGCCTGAGCGTCGGCGGCATGCGCGACGAAGCGGAGATCAAGGGGCATCGCCGCACCTACATCGGCGCCCAGCCCGGCAAGCTAGTGCAGGCGCTCAAGGATGTAGAGGTAATGAACCCGGTCATCATGCTCGATGAAATCGACAAGATGGGTCAGAGCTATCAGGGCGACCCGGCGTCTGCCCTGTTGGAAACCCTGGACCCGGAACAGAACGTCGAATTCCTCGACCACTATCTGGACTTGCGTCTGGACCTGTCCAAGGTTCTGTTTGTCTGCACAGCCAACACTCTGGATTCGATCCCCGGCCCGTTGCTGGACCGGATGGAAGTGATTCGCCTGTCCGGCTACATCACCGAAGAAAAACTCGCCATCGCCAAGCGCCATCTGTGGCCCAAGCAACTGGCCAAGGCCGGCGTTGCCAAGAACAAGCTGACCATCAGCGACAGCGCACTGCGCGCCGTGATCGAAGGCTATGCCCGCGAGGCCGGTGTGCGGCATCTGGAAAAGCAGCTCGGCAAGCTGGTGCGCAAGGCGGTCGTCAAACTGCTGGACGCGCCCGATTCGATCATCAAGATCGGGCCGAAGGATCTGGAAGCATCTCTGGGCATGCCGGTGTTCCGCAGCGAGCAGGTCTTGTCAGGCACAGGTGTCATCACCGGCCTGGCCTGGACCAGCATGGGCGGCGCTACGCTGCCGATCGAAGCAACGCGTATCCACACACTGAACCGCGGCTTCAAGCTGACCGGTCAGTTGGGTGACGTGATGAAAGAGTCGGCGGAAATTGCTTACAGCTACGTCAGTTCCAATCTGTCGAAGTTTGGCGGCGACGCGAAGTTCTTCGATGAAGCCTTCGTGCACTTGCATGTGCCGGAAGGTGCAACGCCGAAGGACGGGCCAAGCGCGGGCGTGACCATGGCCAGCGCCCTGCTGTCCCTGGCTCGCAACCAGCCGCCGAAAAAGGGCGTGGCCATGACGGGTGAACTGACCCTGACCGGGCATGTGCTGCCGATCGGTGGTGTTCGGGAGAAGGTCATCGCGGCGCGCCGTCAGAAGATCAACGAACTGATCCTGCCGGAGCCCAACCGTGGCAACTTCGAGGAATTGCCTGACTACCTGAAGGAAGGCCTGACCGTGCACTTCGCCAAACGCTTTGCCGACGTGGCGAAAGTGTTGTTCTAAGGCGTACAGCCTTCGCTCCGCGTCATGCCTCCAGGCGGACGCGGAGCGTCCTGAGCTGTGTTACCACGCTCTGCGCTCATCGTTATACCCAAGTCATCTGGCTATCCGGAGAGACAGCGGCACTGATGCGCTTTTGTACCGCGATGTCATGAACACCGCAGATCGCGACGTGGGTGAAGGCTGAGTCCTGGCGCTGATTCGGGGAGGCAATCGGCATGGATGCCGATTGAGGTGCACTGGGCCATGGATGGCCCATTTGCAGCGACCCCCGAATCAGTGTCAGGACGAAGGAACCCCGGCGAAGCCGGGGCCGGAACCGGAGCATGGGGGTTTGCCTACTTTGCCCCGTCAAAGTAGGTCGCCGAGGGGCGAAAAGGTGACTGGAGCCAAGCGTTCGGCTCACTGAATCCACAGCCTGTGCCATCTGTGACGCGGAGCGTCACGGGAGGCATGCCCACGCGGAGCGATGGGCACGATCAGTGTTGAGGCGGACCTGTGTATAACGATGAGCGCGGAGTGGGAACAATCGGACTGTATATGACATGGCGCATGGCTCTTGCGCGCATCGACACCTCCGGCTCCCCTCCAAAACCCTGATCGGTTATCCTCCAGCATCGTCTTGCAAAACCGGACCTTGCCATGACCCCTGCCCGTCTCGCTGTGCCCTTGAGCCTCGCCCTGTTGAGTGCCTGCGCACAAACCCCGAAAAACATCGTTTCCATTGATAGCCAGAGTGACTGTCCATTGAGCCTCAAGGCCGGACAGACGCTGATTCTGACCCTGCCCAGCAACCCCACGACCGGCTTTCGCTGGCTGACCCAGAACCCGGCACAAGACATCCTGCGCAGCCTGGGGCCTGAGGTGTATGCCAACGGCGGTAACAAGGAGATGATCGGCAGCGGCGGCGAGTCGGTCTGGCGGTTCAAAGCCGCTCAGGCGGGCACCGGTCGCCTGCTGATGGTCTATCAGCAACCCTGGGCACCGGAAGTAGCAGCCGAGCAGACCTTCGATTGTTCGATCAAGGTGAACTGAGGCCTTTTCAACAGTCCGCGCGGCGGCTCATCCGGGAAGCTGCGCCAGACCATGCATCCCGGCGACAACTTGGCTAGAATGCCCGCCTTTCAAAGCCTTCGCCGGAATCGCCGTGAGCAAAGAACCCGACCGCCTATTCGCCCAGCCCCTGGCCCAGGTGCCTGACTTCGCCTTCAACGAAGACGTGGTGCGGGTGTTCCCGGACATGATCAAGCGCTCGGTGCCCGGTTACCCGACCATTGTCGAGAACCTTGGCGTGCTTGCGGCGCAGTTCGCCCAGCCTGATACCGTTCTTTACGACCTGGGCAGTTCGCTGGGAGCCGTCACTCAGGCCCTGCGCCGCCATGTGCGCAACGAAGGGTGCCGCGTCATCGCCATCGATAACTCGGCCGCCATGGTCGAACGCTGCCGCGAATACCTGAATGCCCAGAATTCGATGTTTCAGGAGCTGTTGCCAGTCGAGGTCATCGAGGGTGACATTCTGGCCCTGACGTTCCAGCCAGCCTCGGTGGTGGCCCTGAACTTCACGCTGCAATTCATCGCACCCGAACAGCGTCTGGAGTTGTTGAGCCGTATCCGCCATTCGCTGGTGCCGGGCGGTGCCTTGATCCTCTCGGAAAAGCTGCGCTTCGATGACGGGCAGGAGCACGCGTTGCTGACCGATCTGCACATCGCCTTCAAGCGCGCCAACGGCTACAGCGATCTGGAGATTGCCCAGAAGCGCAGCGCCATCGAGAACGTCATGAAACCCGACAGCCTCGAAGAACATCGCCAACGTCTGCTCGCCGCCGGTTTTTCCAAGGTGGTGCCGTGGTTCCAATGCCTTAACTTTGCCTCGTTGATTGCCCTGCCATGATCGATCTCGCTCCACTTGTCCGCCGTCTGGCACGTACTCCGCTGGCCGAATGGGCCAACGGCCTGCAGGCTCAGCTCGATACCAAGATGACCAAAGGGCATGGCGACCTGCAGCGCTGGCAGAGTGCGCTGGACGCCCTGCCTGCACTGACGCCGAGCCGTGTCGAACTGACCGACAGCTTCACGCTGGAAACCGAATGCGACGGCGAAACCCGCACTGTGCTGCGCAAAGCCTTGATGGGGCTTTCGCCGTGGCGCAAGGGGCCGTTCAACGTGTTCGGCGTGCACATCGATACCGAATGGCGCTCCGACTGGAAGTGGTCGCGGGTATCGCCGCATCTGGACCTGAAAGGCAAACGCGTGCTGGATGTCGGCTGCGGCAACGGCTATTACCAGTGGCGCATGCTCGGTGCCGGGGCTGACTGCGTGATTGGCGTTGATCCGAACTGGCTGTTCTTTTGCCAGTTCCAGGCCATGCAACGCTACCTGCCCGACCTGCCTGCCTGGCACCTGCCTTTCGCGCTGGAAGACCTGCCGGCCAATCTGGAAGGGTTCGATACGGTGTTTTCCATGGGCGTGCTGTACCACCGCAAATCGCCCATTGATCACCTGCTGGCGTTGAAAGACTGTCTGGTGAAAGGCGGCGAACTGGTCATGGAGACGCTGGTGATACCGGGCGACGTGCATCAGGTGCTGGTGCCCGAGGATCGCTACGCACAGATGCGCAACGTCTGGTTCCTGCCCTCCGTGCCCGCACTGGAACTGTGGATGCGCCGCGCAGGCTTTACCGACGTTCGCTGCGTCGACGTGAGCCATACAACGGTCGAGGAACAACGCAGCACTGAATGGATGCGTTTTCAGTCGCTGGGCGATTTCCTCGACCCGAACGACCCGACCAGAACCGTCGAAGGTCTGCCCGCGCCGATGCGGGCCGTGATCGTGGGGCGCAAGCCTTAGGCTTCAGCGCCGGATCAGGCATCTGTAACCTGCGGCTGCTGAAGAAATACCCTTGTGGGTGGCGCCACAACGTCTTCGACGTAGCGCTGTCGCGCAGCAAACACCGGACCGTGGGAGGCGGCTTGCCGGCGATGAACGATTACGCGATTTTCCTGACACACCGCGTCGACTGCATCGCCGGCAAGCCGCCTCCCACAAAAAAACGTTTCCATTCAGCAGATTACGTGTTGTTTGATAAGAGGCGGCTTGCTGCGCGACAGCGCTACATCGAAGACCTGGTGGGGCCTCCCTCAGCACGCATGGAGATTGGCGCTGCCTATCGCGCAGCCGCGACGATCAGTGCTTTCATTTCGGCCACCGCCGCCTTGAAGCCCACGAACAGCGCATGCGCTACCAGTGCATGGCCGATGTTCAGTTCGTTGATGCCCTTGATCGCGGCAATCGGTTCGACGTTGTGATAGTGCAGGCCGTGACCGGCGTTGACGATCAAACCCTGAGCCAGACCAAAGGTCACGCCATCAGCGACCCGTTGCAGCTCTTCCGCTACTTCGGCAGGAGTTTGCGCGTCGGCGTAGCGACCGGTGTGCAGCTCGATGGCGGGCGCACCGACACGCGCTGAAGCCGCAATCTGGCGCTCGTCAGCATCAATGAACAACGATACTTCACAGCCGATCTTCGACAGCCGCTCGACCGCTGCCTTGATGCGCGCTTCCTGACCCGCCACGTCCAGACCACCCTCGGTGGTCAATTCCTGACGCGTTTCCGGCACCAGACACACATGCGCCGGACGAATGCGCTCGGCAAACGCGAGCATCTCTTCGGTCACGCCCATTTCAAAGTTCATGCGAGTCTGCAACACGTCCTTGAGCAGCAGCACGTCGCGCTCCTGGATGTGGCGACGGTCTTCGCGCAGGTGAACCGTGATGCCATCGGCACCCGCCTCTTCCGCGTCCAGCGCGGCCTTGACCGGATCCGGGTAACGGGTGCCGCGTGCCTGGCGCAAAGTAGCCACGTGATCGATGTTCACGCCGAGAAGGATGCGGGTGCTTTGAGTCACGGGAGGTCTCCTGAAAGTTGATCGAAGCAGGCCGCAGAGCATAAAGCCTGATTACGGCTTGCGAAACAGTTCACGGCTGACTAATGGACGACCGCCCAGGTGAACGGCCAGTGCCTGACGCATCAGACGCTTGGCGGCAGACAACGCACCCGGCGCGCTCCAGTCGGCTTCGGCCATGGCCAGCAGCTCGACGCCTTGAAACAGACCGGGCTGCAACAGCCAGACCCGTTCCAGCCCGGCGTCGACCTGCAGGCGGTACATGCCGTCTGCGGCCAGAGGTTCACCGTTGATATCGGTATCCAGCGCAAAACCGTAGCCGAGATCGTCCAGCAGACGCCATTCGAATGAGCGAAGCAAGGGCTCGAGCGACCGTCCCTCGGCAAGGGCGATCAGCGTGGCGGCATAATGTTCGAACACGGCAGGATGCGGATCTTCGGCAGGCAGCAGACGAATCAGCAATTCATTGAGGTACATGCCACTGAACAGCGCCTCGCCCGTCATCCAGGTCGCGACACCGGCGCTTTCCATACGACCCACGTTCTTCAGCTCGCCGCGCCCGCGAAACTCGACTTCAAGCGGCACGAAGGGGCGTGCCAGCGAACCGGCCTTGCCCTTGGCGCTGCGCAGTACGGCACGCAAGCGGCCCTGAGGCGTGAGGAAATCGACCAACGCGCTGTTTTCACGGTACGCACGGCTGTGCAGCACAAAAGCAGGTTGGCCGGTTGGCGTGCTCATCGGGCGGGCTCGAAAAGGAAAATGTTCACCCGGCCGGTGGCCGGGTGAAAAGACAACCTAGAGGTCGCCGTAGCCCAGCGAGCGCAGTGCGCGCTCGTCGTCGGACCAGCCACCCTTGACCTTGACCCAGAGGTTGAGCATCACCTTGGAGTCGAACAGTAGCTCCATGTCGCGACGGGCATCGCGGCCGATGCGCTTGATACGCTCGCCCTTGTCGCCAATGATGATCTTCTTCTGACCGTCGCGTTCGACGAGGATCAGCGCATGGATGTGCAGGGTGCGACCCTGCTGCTTGAACTCTTCGATCTCGACGGTGATCTGGTACGGAAGCTCGGCACCCAGCTGGCGCATGATCTTCTCGCGAACCAGTTCAGCGGCCAGGAAGCGGCTGCTGCGGTCGGTGATCTGGTCTTCCGGGAAGAAGTGATCATTTTCCGGCAGGTGGGAGGCAATCAGGCCTTCCAGTGCTTCAAGGTTGTGACCGTGCTGCGCAGAGATAGGCACAATGGACGCATTCGGCAACTGGCCTTGCAGCCATTCCAGATGCGGCATCAGATCGCTCTTGTCTTCGATGCGGTCGGTCTTGTTGATCGCCAGAATGACCGGACCCTGAACGTATTGAACACGCTCCAGCACCATCTGGTCTTCGTCGGTCCAGCGCGTACGGTCGACAACGAAGATCACCACATCGACGTCTTTCAACGCAGCCGAAGCGGTCTTGTTCATGTAGCGGTTCAGCGCTTTCTCGCCGTTCTTGTGCATGCCCGGGGTATCGACGTAGATCGCCTGCACGGCGCCCTCGGTCTTGATGCCCAGCATGTTGTGACGGGTGGTCTGCGGCTTGCGCGAAGTGATCGCCAGCTTCTGACCGAGAATGTGATTGAGCAGCGTGGACTTGCCTACGTTAGGGCGGCCGACGATGGCAACATAGCCACAGCGTGTTGCAGTTGTATCAGTCATGACCGTTCTCCACGCCAAGGGCAATGAGTGCTGCAGCTGCGGCTACCTGTTCGGCAATCCGGCGGCTTACACCCTGACCTCGACTCTTTTCATTCAATAAGGTGATTTCGCATTCGACGAAGAACGTCCGGCAATGCGGCTCACCCTGGATGTCCACCACTTCGTAACGTGGCAGATCACAGGCCCGTGACTGCAGAAATTCCTGCAGACGGGTTTTCGGGTCCTTGTTGGTGTCTACCAGCGTCAGGCTGTCGAACTCGGTCGTCAACCACGCCAGTACGCGCTCACGCGCAGCGTCCATGCCTGCATCGAGATAGATAGCACCGATCAGCGCTTCGAGGGCATCGGCCAGAATCGATTCACGACGGAATCCGCCGCTCTTCAATTCACCGGATCCCAGACGCAGGTACTCACCCAGATCAAAACCGCGTGCCAGCAACGCCAGCGTCTCGCCTTTCACCAGCCGTGCACGCAGACGCGACAGCTGACCTTCGCGGGCCTGCGGAAAACGCTCGAACAGCGCCTCACCGGCCACGAAGTTGAGAATGGCGTCACCGAGGAATTCCAGACGCTCGTTGTTGCGACCGGCAAAACTGCGGTGGGTCAGGGCCAGGACCATCAGTTCCTGATCCTTGAAGGTGTAGCCGAGCTGACGCTCAAGGCGGCTCAAGGATACGCTCACGGTCTGCCCACGCTCAGTTGCTTGTCGAACTTGATGACCACGTCGATGTTCTGGATCAATGGCTCACGCTGTTCATAGTTCAAATGGGCGTTGAACGTATTGTTCTCCACCGTTACTTTTAAAGCCTTGTTCAAATCTATATCCCGGATGCTGTTGAGCTGCATGCTCTTTTCGACATAACTGTAAAATTCGCTGACCGTGGTGATATCCAGGCCTTTGTTGGTCTCGACCGCTTCGATGATTTTCGTCATCGACATGTAGTCGAGATAATGGGGAACGATCTTCATCGCCGTGCTCACCGCAAATGCGACGAGCGCCAGCGTCAGCAACCATCCGACCCACGACATACCTTTTTGAGAAGCAGGGAACGTCATGTTCACTGTTGACCCTCCTGGGTGCGCTGCCAGCGGCAGGCCAAAACGTTCCCAAATGACATACGGCGCTGCTCAGGCAGCGCCGCATGGATTATTTGATCAGACCTACCCGTGAAAAATTGGGGAAGTGACTCAGTTTCGGCTCGGGCCAGCTCATCCAGACAGCAAACGCCTTGCCGACGATGTTCTTGTCCGGAACCATGCCCAGCTCGTCCTTGGGAATGTTGGGGTCATCCCAGTAACGGCTGTCGTTGGAGTTGTCCCGGTTGTCGCCCATCATGAAGTAATGCGCGGCAGGCACGGTCCACTCGGTGTCAGGCGGCGCACGGTAGCGGCTCATCTCCTGACGGATCTGGTGCTCGACGGTGCCCAGTTGCTCTTCGTACAGTTCGGCACTGCCCAGTGTTCCGGGCTCGGTGCCGATCAGTTTCTTGGCAACCAGTTCGCCGTTCACGAACAGGCGCTTGTCACTGGTGTAACGAATGCGGTCGCCCGGCAAGCCGATGACACGCTTGATGTAGTTGACGCTCGGGTCGCTCGGATAGCGAAACACCATCACATCGCCACGCTGCGGATCACCGATCTGAATCACCTTCTGGTCCAGTACGGGCAAACGAATGCCGTAGGAGAACTTGTTGACCAGAATGAAATCACCCACGTCCAGTGTCGGCTTCATGGAGCCCGACGGAATCTGGAAGGGTTCGACCAGAAACGAGCGCAGGACCAGGACGATGAACAGGACCGGGAAGAACGACTTGCCGTATTCAACCAGCAAGGGTTCCTTGTCCAGTCGCTCGACGACAGCAATGTCAGGCTCTGCGACGCTGCCCTGATAATTGGCGATGGCCACCCGGCGACGAGGCGCCAGGAACACCAGGTCAATCAGTGCAAGCACGCCACAGACGAAGACAGCGATGACCAACAACAGCGGGAAATTTAGTGACATAGGACCTGACTATTCCAACCTGAGCACTGCAAGGAAAGCTTCCTGTGGAATCTCCACGTTGCCGACCTGCTTCATGCGTTTCTTACCGGCCTTCTGCTTCTCGAGCAATTTGCGTTTACGGCTCACGTCGCCGCCATAACACTTGGCCAGTACGTTCTTTCTGAGCGCCTTGACCGTTGTCCGGGCCACGATCTGACCGCCAATGGCGGCCTGAATCGCCACGTCGAACATCTGCCGCGGGATCAGTTCTTTCATCTTCTCGGTCAACGCGCGCCCTTTGTAGTGCGCGTTGTCACGGTGAACGATCAGCGCCAGGGCATCGACCTTCTCGCCGTTGATCAGTACATCGAGCTTGACCAGATTGGCCGACTGATAACGGTCGAAATGATAATCCAGCGAAGCATAACCGCGGCTGACTGACTTCAAACGATCGAAGAAGTCCAGAACCACTTCGTTCATCGGCAGATCGTAGCTGACCTGAACCTGCGTTCCGAGGAACAGCATGTCGTGCTGCACGCCACGTTTTTCGATACACAGCGTGATGACGTTGCCCAGGTGCTCCTGAGGCACAAGAATATTTGCCCGAACGATAGGTTCGCGCATGTCTTCGATGGCTGACAGGTCTGGCAATTTGGACGGGTTGTCGACGTAAATCGTCTCACCGGTCTTCAGCAGCAGCTCGAAGATAACGGTTGGTGCCGTGGTGATCAGGTCCAGATTGTATTCGCGTTCCAGACGCTCCTGGATGATCTCCATATGGAGCATGCCCAGGAAGCCGCAGCGGAAGCCGAAGCCCAGCGCGTCCGAGCTTTCCGGCAGGTATTGCAGCGAAGAATCGTTGAGCGTCAGTTTCTGCAACGCTTCGCGGAAGTCTTCGAAATCATCGGAGCTGACCGGGAACAGACCGGCATACACCTGCGGCTGGATACGTTTGAAGCCCGGCAATACGTCCACATCGGGCGTGGTGCTGAGTGTCAGGGTGTCACCGACCGGGGCACCATGGATATCCTTGATACCGGCGATGATGAAGCCTACTTCGCCCGCTTTCAGATCGACCGTTGCAGTGTGCTTGGGGTTGAATACCCCGACGCTGTCGACCAGGTGCATCTTGCCGGTGGATTTGACGAGAATCTTGTCGCCTTTCCTGACCCGGCCGTGGCGTACACGCACCAGGGATACGACGCCCAGGTAGTTGTCGAACCAGGAGTCGATGATCAACGCTTGCAGCGGGTCTTCGATATTGCCGGTCGGTGCCGGAATGGTCGTGACCAGGCGCTCGAGCACTTCATCAACGCCCATGCCGCTCTTGGCACTGCAGGCCACGGCGTCGGTGGCATCAATGCCGATGATCTTCTCGATCTCTTCCTTGACGCGGTCCGGATCGGCCTGCGGCAAGTCCATCTTGTTCAGTACCGGCATGACCTCGAGGCCCTGCTCGATAGCGGTGTAGCAGTTGGCTACCGACTGTGCCTCGACGCCCTGACCCGCATCGACGACCAACAACGCGCCTTCACAGGCCGCCAGCGAACGGCTGACCTCATAGGTGAAGTCCACGTGACCGGGCGTGTCAATGAAGTTCAGCTGGTAGGTAATACCGTCTTTGGCCTTGTAGTACAGGGTTACGCTGTGGGCCTTGATGGTGATCCCGCGCTCGCGCTCAAGATCCATGGAGTCGAGCACCTGCGCTTCCATTTCGCGCTCGGACAGGCCACCGCACATTTGAATGAAGCGGTCGGCCAGCGTCGACTTGCCATGGTCAATGTGGGCGATGATGGAGAAATTGCGGATATGACTCAAATCACTCACGGATCAACACTCAAAAAGGTTGCAGGCAGATTGCCCGCCGAAAAATAGCCGGGAATTGTACCTGATGGATGCCCGAGGCGTCACGCTTGCAGGTAGACCGATCGGTTTCAGGCCTAATCAAAGACATTAAAAAGGGCGACCGTGGCCGCCCTTCCTCATCAGACCTGACTGTTATTCGTCCAGTTTGAACGTAATGAACGTCGCGCGGCCCTGACGCAGAACACGCATCGAGACAGATCGATCCTTCGGCAGGCTTTTCGCCACGTCGGTGAACTGCTTGGCCGAGGTGATCGCCTGATTGTTCAGGTGGGTGATCACATCACCGGCCTGCAGACCGATCAGCGAAGCCGGACCACCGGTCACTTCCTTGATCGCCACGCCGCCTTTCAGGTCCAGGCTTTTCTTCTGTTCGGCGGTCAGTTCGATCACCGAAACACCCAGACGATTGCTGCTGCGCTCGGCACCGGCACCCGGTACGCCGCCCATCTCCTGGCCTTCGTCCGGCAGTGCGCCGACGGTGACCGTGACATTCTGACGCTTGCCGTCGCGAATCACTTCAAGCTCGGCCTTGCTGCCGTCCTTGAGGTTGCCGATCAGGTGCGGCAGGTCGGCCGACATGATGATCGGCTGGCCGTTGGCGCTCAGAATCACGTCACCCACCTGCAGACCGCCCTTGGCAGCAGGACCGTCTTCAAGCACCTGCGCAACCAGTGCACCGGCAGGCTTGTCCAGACCGAAGGACTCAGCCAGGTCCTTGTTCACTTCCTGAATCACGACGCCCAGCCAGCCGCGGCTGACCTTGCCGCTGGCCTTCAGCTGATTGGCTACGTCCATGGCGACGTCGATCGGAATCGCGAACGACAGGCCCATGAAGCCGCCCGAGCGGGTGAAAATCTGCGAGTTGATACCCACGACTTCACCGGCCATGTTGAACAGCGGACCACCGGAGTTGCCAGGGTTGATCGCCACGTCCGTCTGGATGAACGGCACGTAGGTGTCATTCGGCAGGCTGCGGCCCTTGGCGCTGACAATACCCTTGGTCACCGAATGATCGAAGCCGAACGGCGAACCGATCGCCAGCACCCACTCACCGACCTTGAGCTTGTTGGAGTTACCCAGCTTGGCAGTTGGCAGGTCCTTGCCTTCGATTTTCAGAACAGCCACGTCAGTGCGCGGATCGGTACCGACCAACTTGGCTTTCAGCTCGCTGCGGTCGGAGAGGCGCACGAGAATTTCGTCGGCGCCGTCGATCACGTGATTGTTGGTCAGCACATAGCCATCGGGCGAGATGATGAAGCCCGAGCCCAGCGACTGGGCCTCGCGCTGGCGATCACCCTTGCCTGGCGGACGGGTTCCCGGCGGCATGCTGCGCTCGAGAAACTCGCGCAGCATCGGTGGCAGACCTTCGAGGTCCGGCACTTGCTGATTGGCGATGGCCCGGTCAGGCAGCTTCTGCCGGGTACTGATGTTCACCACCGCCGGCGATGCCTGCTCCACCAGCCCGGTGAAGTCCGGCAGGTTCTCGGCCTGTACGGCAGCGACCTGCCCGAGCATCAGCACGGCGGCAATGAGGGATAGATAAGATTTCATGCGTGGTATCGACATACGGCTCCCATTCACAACGAGCAAAGTTAAGCAGTACAAGGTCAGCTGACTCAGAGACCCGGCACCGTGCGGTGCCCTCCCCTGACGCTTTTTTAAGGCCCACAAACGACAAAGGCCAGAGCTGCGAGGCTGTGACCTATAGAAAAAAACGAGATGTTTTGCAACCTGCAAACCTCACCAAACATTTCAGCGTCTCAGCACAGGGCCAGGTTGACTGCAGTCTGGCAGTTCGTTGGACCCAAGATGAAATAATTTACATCTTGGGCGCTCGCCACAGTTTCGAACTACTTTTTCGCTTGGGTTTCGGTACCACGAATGGACAGCGCAATGCGCTCCGCAGTGCCCAACGGTATTTCGCCGACCACTGTGACCATCGTGTCGCCCTGAGGCGTGGTCAGGCGTCGGGAAACTGCAACGGTAGGGCCCAGCTGAGTGCGAATGTCGGACGATGCATTACCGTTCACGGGCTCGATAAACACCGAAAACCGTGCCAGACCATCGCCATACATCAGGCTGGTCACCGGCGAATGCGAATCCTGCTCCTTGCGGACACCACTGCTGCTGAGCTCGAAACCTGGCGGCAGCCAGTCCGAACGCCAGGCGACCGGAGTGACCTGCGCCTTGGACTTGGCCTTCGCAGCCACTACCGGCTTGCAATCGGCACTGACCTGAAGCATCTGATCAGTCGGTGCGGTGGCGGTTTCCAGGTCGGTGAACTGGAAACGCTCGAGCAGCTGCCCTTTGTCGCTTAACAACAGGGACTTCAACGCAAGGCCCGTATCGTTATCGATATGCAATTCCATACCGTAACGGTGCTGATCCTTCGGCGTCACTGCCACAATAGTAGTCGCACGCCCAGCCACTCGCGACTTGCCGACGACTTTCATGTCGTACCAGTCGGAGAGTTTCTTGACGTCGAAATTTCGAGAGGAGGAGCCGGCGCTGGTGACGCCTGCTTCCAGAGTGCCACTGACGCACTGGGTAAGACCGTCAATACGTGACACTTCAAGAGCAGAACCATCAAGCTGCAACAAGCGCTCACTGACCTTGCCGTCCGCTACGCGGTGCCAGATCCGGTGGGTAGAGAAACTACCGTTGCGCTCGTAAACAAAAGTACCTTGATAGCTTTGCTGCTGATCAACCTGCCCAAGACGCTTGAGCATGTCTTGGGCGTCATCGGCATGCACTGGGAGGGCAAGCCATCCACCAAGCAACAACGGCAGTAGAGGGACGACTCGCATGTTCCTCCTTAACGGTTTTCCAGGCTGGCGGCACGAGCGTAAGGCAGCGCGCTTTCAGTACCCTTCAGTGCAGCTTCCTGAGCGTGCTGGCGCAGGTAGCCTGGCAGACGCTTGTCGCCTTCACCGGCCTGACCTTGCAACACACCGTTGGCCATAGGACCTGGTGCCTGCTCGGCGCTTTCGGTGTAACCCGCCAGTACTGCCGGGCCCTTGACCTGTGGAACGGTCAGGTTGGCAGGCTGCTGGGTCTGCTGCGCCAGCTGAGTGCCGGTAATTTCGTCCTGGTTGTACAGGCGAACACCAGCCAGAACAGCGACGGTTACCGAAGCGGCCACGGCCAGACGGCCCAGCGAGCGCCACGGACCGCGGGCTGCTTTGAGGGGGCTGACTTCATCGGCAATCGCAGCGGACACAGCCGCCGAAATGTCCAGATGAGGCATCAGCAGTTCCTTGTGCATCGCTGCACGGGCAATCTGATAACGCGACCATGTGGCACGTGTATCTGCGTCGTCAATGGCATTCAATACCCGACGCAATTCCAATTCGTCCGCTTCATTATCCATCACTGCGGACAGCGATTCCTGCAGGGCTTCACGACTCATGGCGGGTTCCTCTCTTGGGCTATCGCCGCTGTCTCAGGATTCCTGCAACAACGGCTGCAGGGCTTTATCGATGGCTTCCCGAGCGCGAAAGATGCGAGAGCGCACGGTACCAACAGGACATTGCATGACGCTCGCAATGTCTTCGTAACTCAGACCATCGAATTCACGTAAAGTTAGTGCAGTACGCAAATCCTCCGGGAGAAGCTGGATGGTCCGATGGACAGTGCCCTCGATCTCATCCCTCAACAATGCACGCTCCGGCGACTCGATGTCCTTGAGGCCATGATCGCCATCGTAGAACTCCGCGTCCTCAGACCTTACATCGCTATCAGGCGGTCGCCGACCTCGCGACACCAGATAGTTTTTCGCCGTGTTGATGGCGATGCGGTACAGCCACGTGTAAAACGCACTGTCACCGCGGAAATTTCCGAGTGCGCGGTAAGCCTTGATAAAAGCTTCCTGCGCAACATCCTGAGCCTCATGGGTGTCGTGCACGAAACGCACGATCAACCCTAGAATCTTGTGCTGATACTTCAGCACCAACAGATCAAATGCCCGCGTGTCACCGCGCTGTACGCGCTCGACAAGCTGCTGATCCTCTTCCTGGGTTAGCATGAACACTCCTCATTGAGCTTAAAGGAGCGTTGCAACTGATATTGTTCAGGCTCGCAAACATAGACTCGGGCTTTTCGCAAAAGTTCTCCCCCTTCAAGCAAGTTTCCTGCAGGTAATCATAAAGCCTGCAAGAAAAACGCAGCTCGACCGGATCGGCTGCGTGAATAGTCTTGTCGTCAGATGCACAGTCGATGATCACTTATCTAAACCTGCACATGCCGACGCTGTTCCTTTATAGGCAACCTGCTATTGAGCCTGGATCCCGGTGAAAAGTTCCATCGACACAAAGACAGGTGTGAACGCAAACTGCCTCGCTGCTCTTGATCATTGAATGTATTTCAAGGATTGAAGCCGCGCAAAACGGAGTGCATCACGCCGGGGACTGGAGCACAATCGTCACCCGCCGTGGTTTCACATTGCCATGAGGCGCGGCTATTGTGCCGATCCCCCTTTACTTATACTAGTGGCCGCCGAGAGCAGAATTCACAGATGAGCCAACATTTTCAGCACGACGTACTGATCATCGGCAGCGGAGCGGCAGGCTTGAGCCTTGCACTGACGCTTCCAGCCCATCTGCGCATCGCGGTTCTGAGCAAGGGCGACCTGTCCAACGGCTCCACTTTCTGGGCCCAGGGCGGTGTCGCGGCAGTGCTTGATGACACCGATACGGTGCAGTCGCACGTCGAAGACACGCTCAACGCTGGCGGCGGTCTTTGCGACGAAGAGGCCGTGCGTTTCACGGTCGAACACAGCCGCGAAGCCATCCAGTGGCTGATCGATCAGGGCGTACCGTTCACCCGTGGCGACCATGCGGACACTGAGGAAAGCGGCTTCCAGTTCCACTTGACCCGCGAAGGCGGTCACAGCCATCGCCGAATCATTCACGCTGCAGATGCCACCGGCGCGGCGATTTTCCGGACGCTGCTCGAACAGGCCAGCAAACGGCCCAATATCGAACTGCTCGAACAACGCGCTGCCATTGATCTGATCACCGAACGCCGACTGGGTCTGGAGGGCCAGCGCTGCCTGGGCGCCTACGTGCTGAATCGTAAAAGCGGCGAGGTCGACACCTATGGCGCACGCTTCACGATCCTGGCGTCCGGTGGCGCGGCGAAAGTCTATCTCTACACCAGCAACCCTGACGGTGCATGCGGTGATGGCATCGCAATGGCCTGGCGTGCCGGCTGTCGGGTCGCGAATCTGGAGTTCAACCAATTCCATCCAACCTGCCTGTATCACCCGCAAGCCAAAAGCTTTCTGATCACTGAAGCACTGCGTGGCGAAGGCGCTTATCTGAAACTGCCGAACGGCGAGCGTTTCATGCCACGTTTCGACGAACGGGCAGAACTGGCGCCCCGCGACATTGTGGCCCGCGCCATTGACCACGAGATGAAGCGCCTGGGTATCGACTGCGTCTATCTGGACATCAGCCATAAACCCGAGGCGTTCATCAAGACGCACTTTCCGACGGTGTACGAGCGCTGCCTCGAGTTTTCCATCGACATCACCCGTCAGCCGATCCCGGTCGTCCCTGCCGCGCACTACACCTGCGGCGGCGTGATGGTCGACAGCCGGGGACACACAGACGTGCCGGGGCTTTATGCGATTGGCGAAACCAGTTTCACCGGCCTGCACGGCGCCAACCGGATGGCCAGCAATTCGCTGCTGGAATGCTTTGTCTATGCACGCTCTGCGGCGCAGGACATCGAGAAACAACTGGGCGACATTCAGATGCCAGCCGATCTTCCGGCGTGGGACGCCAGTCAGGTGACCGATTCGGACGAAGACGTGATCATTGCGCACAACTGGGATGAATTACGCAGATTCATGTGGGACTACGTCGGCATCGTGCGCACCAACAAGCGACTGCAACGCGCCCAGCACCGTGTGCGACTGTTACTGGATGAGATCGACGAGTTTTACAGTAACTACAAGGTCAGCCGTGACCTGATCGAGTTGCGCAACCTGGCGCAAGTAGCTGAGCTGATGATCCGCTCGGCCATGGAGCGCAAGGAAAGCCGCGGGCTGCATTACACGCTGGATTATCCGGACCTGCTGCCTGAAGCACTGGACACTATTCTGATACCGCCCACCTACGTCGGCTGAACTTCAGCCGTACGCGCAAGCGCCGGTGAAGATCCGGCGTCTGCGCATCAAAGGGAATGCAGCAGCTGTGGACTTGCCGCCCGGGCCGCCCGCCATTCACCAGACGAAAGCGTAGAATCACGACCAGCGGAAGCGCCAGACTGTCCTTGCACAACTGCACAGGCTGCCAGCCGCCCTGCTCGCTCCAGACACGCCACCCCTGTGAATCACGCTGCAATCCGGTGAACGAGCCCGGGCGTTTCAGCAGTATCGACCCCGGCAGGACCCAGGCCGCGTGAGCGATACACAACGCAGCGCCGACCAACGCCATCTGGACCGGAACATCCAGCCAGCACAGCGCAGACAATGCCAGCACCTGAGCCAGACCATAAGCCGTCAGCAGCAGGCGCGAAGCCTGCCAGTGACACTCGAAGCGATCATTTGGGCTGAACACGGTCCAGAATCATGCGAACCATGCGCTGCAATTCGGGATCTTCGGACTCGGCACGCTGCATGAACCAGCCGAACATGTCCTGATCCTCGCAGGTCAGCAGGCGGCGATACAGATCGCGGTCCACGTCATTCAAATGCGGATAGACCTCACGGACAAACGGCACCAGCAGCACGTCCAGTTCGAGCATGCCGCGGCGGCTGTGCCAGTAAAGGCGGTTGAGTTCAACGTCTTCGACCATGGAGCGCTCCTCAAAGTAGGCGGCGAGTATACAGCCGTGAGGCGGCAGCGCGAATCGCGCAATGGTCGCAGCAGTTTTCATGTACCCGTATTCAGATTCACGACTGGGCACTATGATGTGCCCCAGACTTTTTCCCATTTGCGATGACCATGGCCCACTCAGCTTTCTTCTGCACGCTATCCCATGAGGGCGTTCTTGCCGTTCGCGGCGTGGATGCCAGCAAGTTTCTGCAGGGACAATTGACCTGCAACTTCAATTACCTGAGCGAAGACCGCTCAAGCCTCGGTGCGCGCTGCACCCAGAAAGGCCGGATGCAGTCCAGCTTCCGCGTGGTGTTCGAAGGTGACGGCTGCCTGCTGGCGATGGCCCGTGAACTGATCGAACCGCAACTGCTGGACCTGCGCAAATATGCCGTGTTTTCCAAGTCCAAACTGACTGACGAAAGCGCAGCCTGGGTGCGCTTCGGCGTTCAGGACGGCGACGGCGCACTGGTCAGCCTGGGCCTCGATCTCGCGCAGGAAACCGATTCGGTATCCCGCGCCAACGATCTGATCGCGATTCGTGTGTCGCCCGCACGAGCCGAGCTCTGGGTGCGTGCCGAACAGGCCGACAGCATTCAGTCGCGACTTGCTTCGCAGCTCGACGCAGGCTCGCTCAATGACTGGCTGCTGGGTCAGATCCAGGCCGGTATCGGTCAGGTGTTCATCGAGACCCGCGAAGAGTTCATCCCGCAGATGATCAACCTGCAGGCAGTGGGTGGCGTCAGCTTCAAGAAGGGCTGCTACACCGGACAGGAAATCGTGGCGCGCATGCAGTACCTGGGCAAGCTCAAGCGCAGGCTTTATCGACTGTCGATGCAGGGCGACGAGATGCCTGCCCCCGGTGCCGCGCTGTTTTCATCGGTGCACACCAGCTCGTCAGGCAACGTTGTGATCGCCGCGCGGTCAGAGCAGGGGATCGAGTTGCTGGCAGTGCTTCAGGCCGATGCCGCAGAAAGTGGCGACGTGCACCTCGGCGCCGCAGACGGTCCTTCCCTGCAATTGTGTGAGCTGCCCTACACGCTGGACAGCAAGCTCGAAACGCAGCGATAGCGCGAGCGAACGCTCCCGCTTTTCCATGGTCAGTACAGCACCCGGCATTCCGGCGCCCACAGGGCGCCCGGAACACTCTGGACACCCCTAAAGGCTGCGAGACGCAACATGAGCAAGATGGCTGACGAGGTGCAGAGAAACTTGATCAAGGCCATCGACAGAGATGCCTTGTTTCTCCCTACCCTGCCGGAAGTAGCACTGAAAATTCGCCTTGCCGCCGAAGACACCGAAATCAGCATCGCCGCGCTGAGCAAGGTCATCGGCAGCGATACCGCCCTGTCCGCTCGCCTGATCAAGGTGGCGAACAGCCCGTTGCTGCGACCCAATTTCGAGGTCAGCGACGTGAACACGGCGATTCGCCGCCTCGGCGTCAACTACACCTGTAACCTGGCCATCGGCCTGGTCGTGGAGCAGATGTTCCACGCCAAGTCGGAAGTCATCGAGCAGAAGATGCGCGACATCTGGAAGCAGAGCCTGCAGGTGGCCGGGATCAGCTATTACCTGTGTCATCAGTACACCAGTCTTAAGCCGGATCAGGCCACGCTGGCCGGGCTGATTCACCTGATAGGGATTCTGCCGATCCTGACCTACGCCGAAGACCATTTCGATCTGCTGGCCGATCCGGTCAGTCTCAATCATGTGATCGACAATATTCACCCGGTCATCGGCGAACGCCTGCTGCGCTCGTGGGACTTTCCCGAGCCGCTGGCTTCGGTGCCCGGCAAGTTCCAGGACTTTACCCGCGTTTCGAAAAGCCCGGACTACATCGATCTGGTACAGGTCGCGACGGTACACATTCACAAGAACACCGACCATCCTTTCAGCCTGATCGAGATCCCAGACCTGCCCGCCTACAGCCAACTGCGCCTGAACCGAGCCAACGACATGCTCGGCGCGGAAATGGACGACGCCAAGGACATGCTCTACTGAGCCTGAGTCGCGTTGAAGCTGACCCTGACTTTCAGACCGCGCTCGGCCCCGTCATGTAACGAAATGCGGGCCAGATGGGCGCGGCAGATTTCCCCGACGATGGCCAGTCCCAGTCCGGCGCCGCTGCCTTGCTGGCTGCGACGATAGAATCGTTCGAACACCCGCTCGCGTTCCGCGTGCGGAATCCCCGGACCATCATCTTCGACCTCCAGAATGCCCGGCGCATAGACCCTCAGGACAACGTTGCCGCCCGACGGTGTATGGGCCAGCGCATTGTCGATCAGGTTGCTCAGCAATTCGTTGAGCAGGGTCGGCTCGCCACGCAGCCAGACAGGCTCGTCAGCTTCCAGCGCCAGCGCGACGCCGTGCGAATGCGCCAGCGGCGCCATGGCCATGCCCAGCTCGCGCGCCAGCTGGCTGAGGTCAAGTTGCTGCGCGCCGCCTTCGGCAATCGCACGGGCGCCGTTTTCGATACGCGCCAGCGACAACAACTGATTGGCCAGATGGGTCAGGCGATCAGTGCCCAGCGCAGCAGACTCCAGCGTCGCGCGCCATTGCTGCGGGTCACGCTCACGCAATCCCAGTTCCACACGCGCCTTGAGCGCAGCCAATGGCGTACGCAATTCGTGGGCGGCATCGGCGATGAATTGCGCCTGACGTTCGAACTGCAGGCGCAAACGCTCGGTGAAGTGGTTCAACGCGCCGACCAGCGGTCGAAGTTCATGCTGCACCTCAACCATGGGCAGCGAGCGCAAATCGTCAGGCTGGCGTTCCTCGACCGCCGTGCGCAGGCGCTCCAGTGGACGCAGCGCAGCACTGACGGTGAACCACACCAGCAACAACGCACCGCCGCCCAGCATGCCCAGCCGCAGCAAGGTATCGGCCATCAGACTGCGAGCCATGCCCTTGCGCGCCTCCTGGGTTTCAGCCACGCGGATTTCCGCCGTGCCGTTCATGCCCGGATCGGTCACCGGCTTGAGCAGACTGACCACGCGGACATCCTGGCCCTGATACATCCCGTTATAGAACTTGGCGAGTGCTGGATAATCATCGGTTCGCAACGTTCCCGGCGGCGGTGACGGCAGGTTTTCGTAACCGGAAATCAGCTTCTGGTTGATGTCGTTGACCTGATAGTAGATACGACCCTCGCTGTCGTAGGCGAAGGTATCCAGTGCCACATAGGGAATGTCGGCACTCAGCGTTCCGTCTCGCTGGGTCAGACCGGCGGCGATGGTGCGCGCCGACGCCAGCAACGTGCGGTCGTAGGCCGTGTCGGCCACTTCGCGTCCGTTCCAGTAGGCGCTCATGCCGCTGGCCAGCATCAGAACGACCAACAGCAACGCCAGATTCCACAGCAGTCGCCAGCGCAGACTGTCGTTAATCATCGCGGCTTTCCAACAGGTAACCCAGGCCACGGAACGTCACGATGGCCACCGAATGCCCGTCGAGTTTCTTACGCAGGCGATGCACGTAGATTTCGATGGCGTCGGGACTGGCTTCTTCGTCGAGACCGAACACCTGAGCAGCAAGCTGTTCCTTGCTCATCACCCGGCCGGGCCTCGCGATCAGGGCTTCAAGCACCGCCTGCTCGCGAGAGGTCAGGGTCAGGAGCTCGTCGCCCAGCGTGAAGCGACGCGTGTCCAGGTCGTAGGCCAGCACGCCGCACCGCTGCTGACGCTCGCCGCCCAGCACGCTGCGCCGCAGCAGTGCCTTGACACGGGCTTCCAGCTCGGACAGCTCGAAAGGCTTGGCCAGGTAATCGTCCGCGCCGAGGTTGAGGCCGTGTACGCGATCCTTGACGTCACTGCGTGCTGTCAGCATCAACACCGGCACATTCTTGCTGCGTGCCCGCAGACGGGCCAGCACTTCGAAACCGTCCATACGCGGCAGACCCACGTCGAGAATCGCGACAGCGTATTCCTCACTGGTCAGGGCCAGGTCGGCCGCCACGCCATCGTGCAGGACATCGACGGTCAAACCCGCGCTCTTGAGAGCCTGCGCGACACTCTCAGCCAGTTGCAGATGATCTTCAACGAGAAGAACACGCATCGCCGTCTCCTGTTATGGGTGTTGTTATTGGGAAGGGTGGTTGCGGAGTTTACAGGCGCTTCACACCCTGTGAAGCACAGAAACAACTCGAAGGCATTTGGCGACGCAATGAAAGGTAACTGAAAGGTTCGTGATTTAGCATCGCGATACGACCCGCCAAAGGGTACGTGAACAAGGCGCCCGGATGCGTCTGAAAATAAAAACAATAAAACGGTAAATGGAGTCACATCATGTCAACGCCTTCCCCGGCTCGACAGTCAGTGCACCACATTCAACTTTCGGCCGCTCCCGGTCGGCCCGCTTCATGCTCGCCCTGTCACGGCACTACGCTGACATCCGGCGCTCTTCCAGTGTTTATCCAGCACGTCGATGCAGTTATCTGCAGCCCTGAATCTGCCCGTCCAAATCTGCCGTTACGGGAAGTATCCGGCAATCGAACGCACTGAACAGCTTTCCACATCCAAAAACAAAAACATCTCAGGAGACTGAACATGAAATTTTCCTTGCGTCAGCTAGCCATGACCGCCAGTTGCATGCTGGTTGCCACCCAACTGCTTGCCGAGCCCAAGCGTCCTGAATGCATCGCACCGGCCTCGCCGGGCGGTGGCTTCGACCTGACCTGCAAACTGGTCCAGAGCGCGCTGATCAATGAAAAAATCCTCAGCACCCCGATGCGCGTGACCTACATGCCCGGCGGTGTTGGCGCGGTGGCCTACAACGCGGTGGTCGCTCAACGTCCGGCCGATGCCGGAACACTGGTGGCCTGGTCCAGCGGCTCGCTGCTCAATCTGGCACAGGGCAAGTTCGGGCGCTTCGACGAGAACGCCGTGCGCTGGCTGGCGGCAGTCGGCACCAGCTACGGGGCCATCGCGGTGAAGAGCGATTCGCCTTACAAAAACCTCGACGATCTGGTCAAGGCACTCAAGGCCGACCCGAGCAAAGTCGTCATCGGTTCCGGCGGCACCGTGGGCAGCCAGGACTGGATGCAGACCGCACTGATCGCCAAGGCGGCCGGTATCAATCCGCGCGAGCTGCGCTATGTGGCGCTCGAAGGTGGCGGCGAAATCGCCACCGCCTTGCTCGGCGGTCACATTCAGGTCGGCAGTACCGACATCTCCGACTCCATGCCGCACATCCTCAGCGGCAACATGCGCCTGCTGGCGGTGTTTGCCGACAAGCGTATCGATGAGCCGGAAATGAAAGACATCCCGACGGCCAAGGAACAGGGTTACGACATCGTCTGGCCGGTGGTGCGTGGCTTCTACCTCGGGCCAAAGGTCAGCGACGAAGATTACAACTGGTGGAAAGCCTCGTTCGACAAGGTGCTGGCCTCGGAAGACTTCGCCAAACTGCGTGACCAGCGCGAGCTGTTCCCGTTTGCCATGACCGGCCAGGAGCTGGACACCTACGTGAAGAAACAGGTGGCCGACTACAAGCTGATGGCCAAGGAATTCGGCCTGATTCAGTAATTGCACCCAATTGACTGACGTTCGGTTGCGCCTGTCTGACGGGCGCGACTCAGGAGCTTTTCATGGTCATACAACGCGTTTTTGCAGGTGTCCTGCTGCTGGTCTGCATCGGACTGGCCCTCATAGCCTGGCCGTACCAGGCGCCCTTTTCCTATGAACCGGTCGGCCCTCGGGCCTTTCCCCTGCTGATGCTCGGCCTGATGGGCGCCGCCCTGCTGTACATGCTGATTCGTCCGACGCCCATCGTGCACAGCGAAGACGAACCGCCGCTGGACCGTGAGACGCTGGTCAAGATCGGCATCTGCATCGCCCTGCTGCTGGTGTTCGCCGGTCTGTTCGAACCGCTGGGTTTCATTCTCAGCAGCATCCTGATCGGCATACCGATGGCGCGCCTGTATGGCGGTCGCTGGGTGCCGAGCATAGTGGTAGTGATTCTGATGAGCGTCGGCCTTTACCTGCTGTTCGATAAAGCCATGGACGTTCCCCTGCCTTTGGGCCTGCTCAGCGTTCTGGAGAATTAAAGATGGATACTTTCAGCTATCTGGGCCAGGGCTTCGGCGTTGCCCTGACGCCTTACAACCTTATTACCGCGTTATCGGGCACGTTGATCGGCACCATTGTCGGCCTGCTGCCGGGGCTGGGTCCGATCAACGGCGTGGCGTTGCTGATTCCCATCGCCTTCGCGCTGGGCCTGCCGCCTGAATCGGCCTTGATTCTGCTGGCGGCCGTGTATCTGGGCTGTGAATACGGCGGCCGTATCAGTTCGATCCTGCTGAACATTCCGGGCGAAGCGTCCACCGTGATGACCACTCTGGACGGTTACCCGATGGCCCGTAATGGCATGGCGGGCGTCGCACTGTCGCTGTCGGCCTGGAGCTCGTTCATCGGCGCCTTTATTGCCACCTGCGGCATGGTGCTTTTCGCGCCACTGCTGGCCAAATGGGCGATTGCCTTTGGCCCCGCGGAGTACTTCGTGCTGATGGTGTTCGCCATCGTCTGTCTGGGCGGAATGGCCGGAGACAAACCGCTCAAGACCTTCATCGCAGCGCTGATCGGCCTGTTCCTGTCTGCCATCGGGATCGACGCCAACAGCGGCGTGTATCGGTTTACCGGCGACAACATCCACCTGGCTGACGGCATCCAGTTCGTCGTGCTGGTGCTGGGCCTGTTTTCCATCAGCGAGATCCTGTTGCTGCTGGAAAAAACCCACCGTGGCCAGGAAGCGGTCAAGGCTACCGGGCGCATGATGTTCAATCTCAAGGAAGCGGCGGCCGTATTCATGGTGAATATTCGTTGCGGCTTCATGGGGTTCATTCTGGGCGTATTGCCGGGCGCGGGTGCAACGCTGGCCAGCGCGGTTGCCTACATGACTGAAAAGCGTATCGCTGGACCTACGGGCACGTTCGGCAAAGGTGACATGCGCGGCCTGGCTGCGCCGGAAACCGCCATCGGCGCTACCGCCTGCGGCGCACTGGTGCCGATGCTGACCCTGGGTGTTCCGGGTTCGGGCACCACGGCGGTGATGATCGGCGCCCTGTCGCTGTACAACATCACGCCAGGCCCGATGTTGTTCCAACAGCAACCGGATCTGGTCTGGGGTCTGATTGCGTCACTGTTCATAGCCAACGTCATGCTGGTGATCCTGAACATCCCGATGATCCGCATTTTCACCCGCGTTCTGTCCGTACCGAACTGGGCGCTGGTGCCGGTCATCGCGATCATCACCGGGATCGGTGTCTACGCCGTACACGCCACCACCTTCGACCTGTTCCTGATGGTCGGCATCGGCATCTTCGGCTACATCCTGCGCAAGCTGGACTTCCCGTTGTCGCCGATCCTGCTCGGGTTCATCCTCGGTGGCCTGATGGAGCAGAACCTGCGTCGTGCGCTGTCGATCTCCAACGGCGAACTGGGGATTCTCTGGGCCAGCCCGATCACCCTCGGCGTCTGGGTGCTGACCGTGTTCATGCTGCTGTTCCCGCTGATCCGTATCTGGCGCAAGCGTGCCAGCCAGCGTGCCGCGATGACCAATGTCTGATTCGTCACTGCGTAACTGGTGGCCGACCCCGCTGGTCGGCCTGCTGGGCGGCTACCTCGCCAGCCAGGTCGGCTGGCCTCTACCCTGGATGGTCGGCTCGTTGCTGGCGATCATCCTCGTGCGCTGCCTGACACCCTGGCAGATCACCCAGATTCCCGGCGGCCGCAAATGCGGCCAACTGGTCATCGGCATCGGTATCGGCCTGCACTTCACTCCAGTAGTGATCGAACAGGTGCTGGCGCAGTTCGGGCTGATTTTCTTCGGTGCGCTGATCACCAGCCTGTCCTGTCTGGTCGGTGTGTGGCTGATGCTGCGCACCGGCGAGGACCGGCCTACGGCTTTCTTCTCCAGCATGCCGGGCGGTTCGGGTGAAATGGTCAACCTCGGCGCACGCAATGGCGCGACCCTGAGCAGCGTCGCCGCCGCACAGAGCCTGCGCGTGCTGGCGGTGGTGCTGTGCGTCCCGGCCATCTTCAAGTACTTGCTGGGCGGGGGTGCGCCCGTTCTGCACGCCACCAGTGTCGACTGGCGCTGGCTGGCGTTTCTTCTACCGTTCGGCGCGCTGCTGGCCTGGCTCTGGCAACACCTCAAGCAGCCGAATCCGTGGCTGTTCGGTCCGCTGCTTTTGAGCGCAGTGGTCAGCGTGGTCTGGGATCTGAAAATCGGCCTGCCCAATGGTGCCAGCCAACTGGGCCAGCTGCTGATTGGCAGCGGGCTGGGTTGTCACTTCAATCGGGCGTTCTTTCGTCGTGCACCGTCGTTTCTGGGGCGCACGCTGTTGGGAACGGCGCTGACGATGCTGATCGCCGCCCTCGCCGCCTTCGGCCTCAGTGCGCTGACGCATCTGGATCTGCGTTCGTTGACACTGGGCATGATGCCGGGCGGCATTGCCGAGATGAGCCTGACCGCCGAGGTGCTGCAATTGTCCGTGCCGCTGGTCACGGCGATGCAGGTGATGCGTCTGTTGTTCGTGCTGTTTCTGGCCGAGCCGCTGTTCCGGCGCTGGAACAGACGACTCACTGACTGACGCCTCAGATATTCGGCAAGCGCCAGTCAATCGGCGTGAGGCCGTTCTGCTCCAGATACTTGTTGGCCCGTCCGAAATGTCCGTTGCCGAGAAAGCCTTTGTAGGCTGACAGCGGTGACGGGTGGACCGAGGTCAGCACCAGATGTTTGGTCGCGTCGACCAGCTTCTGCTTGCTCTGCGCGTGAGCGCCCCACAGCAGAAACACCAGATGAGGCTGATGCTCGCTGACCACCTGAATGATCCTGTCCGTGAAATGCTGCCAACCCTTGCCTGCGTGAGACGCCGCATTCGCCCGCTCGACCGTAAGGGTGGTATTAAGCAGCAGCACGCCCTGATCCGCCCAGCTTTGCAGGCAGCCATGGTTGGGGATATCAATGTTCAGGTCGCGCTTCAGTTCTTTATAAATATTGACCAGCGACGGCGGTGTCGGCACGCCGGGCTGCACCGAGAAGCACAGGCCGTGAGCCTGATTGGGACCGTGGTAAGGGTCCTGACCGAGGATCACGACTTTCACGTTATCCAGTGGGGTGGAGTTCAGCGCGTTGAAGATCAGCGGCCCCGGCGGATAGATTTCCTTGTTTGCGGCGTGCTCCTGACGCAGAAACTCGCGCAACTGTTGCATGTAGGGCTTTTCGAACTCGTCACGCAGCGCTTCTTTCCAGCTGGGTTCAAGCTTGATGCGGTCGTCGCTAGTCATGGTCACATCCGGTAAAAACATTGCGCGGACACTAGGAAAGCTGACTGCCAATGTCAAATGTCCCCCATCGATTCCGTCGGTTTCCTACACTGCAAATTTCCCCCTGCAACTTAATGACGCTGCACGAAGACCAACAATGAGTTCGGCGTCTTTTCAGAGAGGGTCACGATGAACCTGCAATTCGAAGAACTTCACGCCCAGGGCGGCGCACGTATCGGAGTCGCTACGCTGGACGCCGAGAAGTCGCTGAACGCACTGTCGCTGCCGATGATTCTGGCGCTTCAGGATCAGCTCGACGCCTGGGCGGGCAATCCGCAGATTGTTTGTGTGCTGCTGCGCGGCAATGGCGCGAAAGCCTTTTGTGCCGGGGGCGATGTGCGCACGCTGGTCGAAACCTGCCTCAAGGATCCCGGCACCGTACCGCCTTTGGCAGCGCACTTCTTTGGCGCTGAATACCGTCTGGATTACAGCCTGCATACCTACCCCAAGCCGTTGATCTGCTGGGCGCACGGCTACGTGCTGGGCGGCGGCATGGGTCTGCTACAGGGCGCGAATATTCGGATCGTCACCCAGAGCAGCCGACTGGCCATGCCGGAGGTCAGCATCGGGCTTTACCCCGATGTTGGCGCAAGCTGGTTCCTGTCCCGCTTGCCGGGAAAACTGGGGTTGTTTCTGGGTCTGACCGGTTCGCACATCAACGGGCGTGACGCGCTGGATCTCGATCTGGCGGATCGCTGCCTGCTCGATGAACAGCAGCCGGATCTGATCGAAGGTCTGCTGCAACTCAACTGGCAGGAACAGACCGATGTGCAGCTGAACAGCCTGCTGAAGGCGCTGCAACACGAGGCCAACAGCCAGTTGCCCAAAGCGCAGTGGCTACCGCGCCGGGCACAGATTGATGCGCTGCTGGACGTGGGCAATCTGGTCTGTGCCTGGCAGGCCATCAGCCATTTGCAGCAGCAGGATGACGCGTTGCTGGCCAAAGGGGCGAAGAATCTGGTGGAGGGTTGCCCGGTCACTGCGCATCTGGTCTGGGAACAGATCAAGCGTGCGCGCCATCTGTCATTGGCGCAGGTGTTTCAGATGGAATACGCCATGAGCCTCAATTGCTGTCGTCATCCGGAATTCAGCGAAGGCGTGCGGGCCAGACTGATCGACAAGGACCACGCGCCACACTGGCACTGGCCGGATGTCAGCAAAGTACCGCCCGCAGTGATCGAGGCGCACTTCGAGAAAGTCTGGGAAGGACGGCATCCGCTGGCGGATTTGTCGGAGTATTGAGTCGGCGTGAGTGATCTCTCGAATGTGGCGCAGACGTGTGCCCAAACTCCAGCGTTTTCCACGTCATGCGCTCGGCTCACTGAGTCCGCAATCTGTGCCATCTGTGACGCGGAGCATCACGGGAGGCATGCCCACGCGAAGCGATGGGCACTATCAGTGTCGAGGCGGACTTGAGTATCAGCGATGCCCGCCTCGCCCGTCTCCACGACCACGGCCGTCGCCTCTGCCATGGTCCCGGCCACCGCCGTGGTCACTCCATCCACGATTGCCGCGATAGTCGCCGCGGTAATTGCCGCGATAGCCATCGTTGCCTCTGAAGCCGTCGTTACGCCAGCCGTATCCCGGTGGGCGGCCAGGTTGGTAGTAGCGCGGTCCAGGTGGTGGACCGTAATAACGCGGAGCGGGGGCGTAGTAACGGGGTTGTTGGTAATAGCGCGGTTGAGGCGCCACGTAGATGCGCCGCTCCTGGTAATAGGTGGAGCGGTAGCCATTGTCAAAACCGTACCCGCCAGCGACCACCGTCGTCGGTTGCGTGTACACATCGGATTCGTAGTAACCAGGGCCTCCATAACAACCAGCAAGGAAGAGGGTCAACAAAACGATAAGCGAGGGTCTTCGATACATGGCGGCCTCCTGGACCGCGATAGGGCACAAACCAGCGACGCTGGTCGGCGTCCGCCAAAGCGGTTGGCGGACGAAGGTTAAGACACTGAAAACGCGATCCAGTGCGTAACAGGACGCTCCGTCCGTCCGCTTGAAATCGTCTCAAAAAGCCTGAAAAGCCCTGAAATCAAGCCCTCCAGACCTGTGGCGCTTTCTTACAAAGATGCTACAAAACATTTCAATCAGCGCCTCATCAAGGTGCAGCCATGCACCAGCACAAGGCAGATTCCTGTCCCCCACTGCACCTGAAAATATGGCAACCCTTGCCAACCGGGCCTTTCGGCGAGTTGGCACAACTCTCGCTTAGTCCATCCTGTGCAGGAGTCAACACACGGTTCGCGGCACCACAATTTGCAATAGCTGACTAGGGTTCCGGCTTGCCAGAGGGCAAGTGGCTGGTCCGAGAGTTGGCGACCTCCAGTAGAGGTTACACGGCGGGACAAAAGCCCGGGAGACAGGACACCAGTGGTGTCACGTTGCTCCTGGCCGCCCTTTTCACTACTGGAGATCTCTCGATGCTCAAGTCAACGTCACGTCTCTCAGGCCTGCTCTGCGCCGGTCTTCTCGCAGCATTGAGCTTCTCGGCGAACGCCGCTCCCAAGGATCACTTCAACGTCTGCTGGACGATCTACGCAGGCTGGATGCCGTGGGAATACGCAGGCACTCAGGGCATCGTCGACAAATGGGCCAAGAAATACGGCATCAAGATCGATGTCACCCAGCTCAACGACTACGTCGAGTCAATCAACCAGTACACCGCCGGCCAGTTCGATGGCTGCACCATGACCAACATGGACGCCCTGACCATTCCGGCCGCCGGTGGCGTGGAAAGCACGGCGCTGATCGTCAGCGACTTCTCCAACGGTAACGACGGCATCGTACTCAAGGGCGAAGGCAAGAAGATCGCCGACCTCAAGGGCATGGACGTCAATCTGGTCGAACTGTCGGTTTCCCACTACCTGCTGGCCCGTGCCCTGGACAGCGCCAAGCTCAGCGAGAAAGACCTGAAGGTGGTCAACACCTCGGATGCCGATATCGCCGCCGCCTTCAACACCGATGATGTTCAAGCCGTCACCACCTGGAACCCGATGCTCTCGGAAATCAAGGCCAAACCGGGCGTGACCGAAGTGTTCAACTCCAGCCAGATTCCCGGCGAGATCATGGACATGATGGTGGTCAACACCCAGACCCTGAAAGACAACCCGGCACTGGGCAAGGCCCTGACTGGCGCATGGTTTGAAGTGGTTGCGCTGATGAACGCCAAAAACGCCCAGAGCAAGGCTGCGCTGGAACACATGGCCAAGGCTTCGGGCACCGATCTGGCGGGATTCCAGTCGCAACTGGACACCACCAAACTGTTCGCCACGCCCAAGGAAGCGCTTGATTTCGCCACCAGCAAACAGCTGCCGGAAACCATGGGCAAGGTCGCCGGTTTCTCGTTCGCGCACGGTTTGCTCGGCGAAGGAGCCAAGGATGACAAGGCCGTAGGCATGACCTTCGCCAACGGTGTGACCACCGGCGACAAGGGCAATCTCAAGCTGCATTTTGACCCCAGCTACGTGCAGATGGCCGCCGACGGCAAGCTGTAATTCACGTTTCGCACAAAGGTCTTTGCCATGCGCTTGATAAACCGCCATCCGGATCGCGCCGGTCGCCTGATTCTGGTGATCCTGCCGTTCGCCCTGCTGCTGTTCGCCTATTTTCTGGGCTCGGCCAGCCGGCTTGCGGAAAACCCCAACGACAAACTGCTGCCCAGCGCGGTGCAGATGGCCGACGCGGTCAATCGCATGGCGTTCAAGGCCGATGTCCGCACCGGCGAATACCTGTTGTGGCAGGACACCGCGTCCAGCCTGCAACGGTTGGCCATCGGTCTGGGCATCAGTGCCTTGCTCGGGCTGTGCCTGGGCATTGCAGCGGGCATTTTGCCGATGTTCGGCGCGCCGCTGTCGCCCTTGCTGACGGTGTTGTCGATGGTGCCACCGCTGGCGATCCTGCCGATTCTGTTCATCGTGTTCGGTCTGGGCGAGCTGTCGAAAGTGATGCTGATCGTCATCGGCATCACGCCCATTCTGGCGCGGGATCTGGAGCAGCGGGCGCGTGAAATTCCGGTCGAACTGCTGATCAAGGCACAGACCCTCGGTGCCTCGACCTGGACGCTGATCCTGCGGGTGATCCTGCCGCAATTGCTGCCACGTCTGTTGATAGCCCTGCGGCTGGTGCTGGGTTCGGCGTGGCTGTTCCTGATCGCGGCGGAAGCCATTGCCTCCACCGACGGTCTGGGCTACCGAATCTTTCTGGTCCGCCGTTATCTGGCGATGGACGTGATTCTGCCTTACGTGGTGTGGATCACCCTGCTCGCCTGGCTGATGGATTGGGGTCTGAAAGCCCTGACCCGTCGTGCGTTTCCCTGGTACGAAGGAGCGCGAGCATGAGCTTTATCTGCGTGCGCAACGTCTGGCAGCAATACGACGATCAGGTGGTGCTGGAAGGTTTGAATCTGGACGTTGCCGAAGGTGAGTTCTGCACCCTGGTCGGCGCGTCGGGCTGCGGCAAATCGACCTTCCTTCGCCTGCTGCTGGGCCAGGAAACCTCCAGCCGTGGTTCGATCACGCTCGACGGCCAGCCCCTTTCCAACGAACCGGACGCCAGCCGTGGCGTGGTCTTCCAACGCTACTCGGTGTTTCCGCACCTGAGCGTGCTGGACAACGTTGCGCTGGGCCTTGAGCTGCCCCGCTCACGCTGGATCGGCCGACTGTTCGGCCAGGCCAAGCGGGACGCTCGGGAGCAGGCGGCGCAACTGCTGCACAAAGTCGGCCTTGGCCATGCGCTCGACAAGTATCCCTCGCAACTGTCCGGCGGCATGCAGCAACGACTGGCCATCGCCCAGGCGTTGATCATGAAGCCTCGCGTGTTGCTGCTCGACGAACCGTTCGGCGCGCTGGACCCCGGTATCCGCAAGGACATGCATCACCTGTTGCTGGAGCTGTGGCGCGAGACGCAACTGACCGTGTTCATGGTCACTCACGACCTGTCCGAAGGCTTCAACCTCGGCACGCGGCTGCTGGTGTTCGACAAGATCCGCCACGACCCGCACTCCCCCGGCGCCTATGGCGCGCGTATCACTTACGACATTCCCCTCAACAGCGAACGCCGCGCCGAGCGTGCGGCACTCGATCTGCTGAAACCTGCTTTAGAGGAACCCACTCCATGACTGACTCGACCACGCTTTACCCCGTCTTCGCCGAAGAACTGCTGCCCGGCGGCGGCCATCGCTCGTTCATCCTCAAGCGCGGCGAACTGCTGCGCCTGACAGACCTGCACGGCAATGCCAACGTCAGCCTGACGCTGCTCAACGCCCACGAAAAGACCGAGCGCCTGAACCTGCCCGACAGCCTCAAGTGCCAGCACACCGCGCGACTGAGCGTCGGTCATTGCCTGTACTCGGACATGGGCCGCGTGCTGGCCGCCATCGTCACCGACACCTGCGGCTGGAGCGACAGCATTGGCGGTGTGCTCAATGCTCAGGAAGTGGCCGAGAAGTATGGCCAGGGCCGTTATCAGGAACTGCGCAACGGCTTCTTTCGCAACGGCGTCGACAACCTGCTGGTCGAGCTGGGCAAGTGGGGGTTGGGTCTGTCAGACCTGCTGATGACCCTCAATCTGTTCAGCCGGGTCAACGTCGACGAAACCGGCACTCTGCACTTTGTCCCTGACAACTCGAAGGCAGGCGATTACATCGAACTGTATGCACCGATGGACACGCTGGTGGTGCTGACCGCTCTGCAACATCCGATGGACCCGAACCCGGCCTATGCGCCGCAGCCGCTCAAGCTGAGCTGGATGAAAGCCGACGCCAGCATTGCCGAGCACTGCCGCACGTCACGCCCGGAAAACGAGCGCGGCTTCATCAATACCGACCGCCTGTTCGCCTGAGGAGATCCTGTCATGAATCTGCATGTCCACGACCATCAACACTGTGACGCAACCATCCCGGCCGGCGAACCGTTTCTGGCTGAAGTGAAAGCCGGGCAAACCGTGCGCATCCTCGACCTGGAAGGCAATCAGGCGGTCGATACGCTGTTCTTCAGCCTTGCCAACCCGCGTGAACGCTATGACGTGCAGCGCACCCTGCGCCGCCAGAACAGCGTGTACCTGACCACCGGCAGCGTGCTGTTTTCCAACCTCGGCCGTCCGATGCTGACCATCGTCGATGACACCTGTGGCCGACACGACACGCTGGGCGGCGCCTGCGCGCAGGAAAGCAACACCGTGCGCTATGCCCTTGAAAAACGCCACATGCACAGCTGCCGCGACAACTACCTGCGCGCCTGCCTGCACGACGGTCGCCTGAGCAAGAGCGACATCGGTCCGAACATCAATTTCTTCATGAACGTGCCCGTGACAGCGGACGGCGGCCTGACCTTCGAGGACGGCATCTCGGCGCCCGGCAAATACGTCGAACTGCGTGCCGAGATGGACGTGATCGTGCTGATCTCCAACTGCCCGCAGTTGAACAACCCCTGCAACGGCTACAACCCGACGCCTGCGCAGTTGGTCGTTCGCGACTAGTTGATGCTTCAAGCCCCGAATCCGGGCAGCAACGGACGACCGTTGCGTTGAAACGTTTATTAGCGGGACGGCCCGCTTCCCATCACGAAACCGATTCAGTCCGGTTTCCGGGGTCATGCCATGTTCGACAAACTGCTGATCGCCAACCGTGGCGCCATTGCCTGCCGCATCCTGCGAACCCTGCGTACCTTGAAGGTCAAGGGCGTGGCGGTGTATTCCGAAGCCGACGTTGCCAGCCTGCACCTGATGCAGGCCGACGAGGCTCACAGCCTGGGTGAAGGCGGCGCGGCCGGCACCTATCTGGCGGTGGACAAGATCCTCGCCATCGCCAAAGCCAGCGGCGCGGGTGCGATTCATCCGGGTTACGGATTTCTCTCTGAAAACGCTGCGTTCGCCCAGGCCTGTGAGGACGCGGGCATTGCTTTCGTCGGCCCGACGCCGGAGCAACTCAGGGTGTTCGGCCTCAAGCACACTGCTCGCGCCCTGGCCAAACAGCATGGCGTGCCGATGCTGGAAGGCACCGAACTGCTGGACAGCGTCGACGCGGCCCTCACCGCCGCCGAGGTTATTGGCTACCCGGTCATGCTCAAGAGCACGGCGGGCGGCGGCGGTATCGGCATGCGCGTATGCCGCAGCGCCGCTGAGCTGGCCGACTCGTTCGAGGCGGTGAAGCGTCTGGGCCAGAACAACTTCAGCGATGCCGGTGTGTTCATCGAGAAGTACATCCAGCGCGCCCGTCATCTGGAAGTCCAGGTGTTCGGCGACGGTCAGGGTGAAGTGCTGGCGCTGGGCGTGCGGGATTGTTCGGTGCAGCGTCGCAACCAGAAAGTCCTGGAAGAAACCCCCGCGCCCAACCTGCCGGAAGGCATGGCGGATGAACTCTGTGCGGCGGCGATCAAGCTGGCCAAAGCGGTCAATTATCGCAGCGCCGGGACTGTGGAGTTCGTTTTCGACAGCCAGGATCAGCGCTTCTATTTTCTGGAAGTGAACACCCGACTGCAGGTCGAGCACGGCGTGACCGAACAGGTGTGGGGCGTGGATCTGGTCGGCTGGATGGTGCAACTGGCGGCCGGTGATCTGCCGCCGCTTGCGGAGCTGCAAGCCACCCTGAAACCGAACGGCCACGCCATTCAGGCGCGTCTATATGCCGAAGATCCGGGCCGCGACTTCCAGCCCTGCCCCGGCCTGTTGACCGCCGTAAGCTTTCCGCCTGCAGACGGTCAGGCGCTGCGCATCGACACCTGGGTGGAAGCCGGCTGTGAGATCCCGCCGTTCTTCGATCCAATGATCGCCAAGCTCATCAGTTGGGCACCGAGCCGCGATGAAGCCAGCGCTGCACTGGCCGAAGCGTTGGCGGAGAGTCGTCTGTATGGCGTGGAGACCAACCGCGATTACTTGCGGCAAATCATCGCCGATACACCGTTCGCCAGCGGGCAGCCATGGACCCGCTGCCTGGAAGATCTGGTGTATCGCGCCGACACCTTCGAAGTGCTCAGCGGCGGCACCCAGACCAGCGTTCAGGATTATCCGGGACGTCTGGGTTACTGGGCTGTCGGCGTTCCGCCGTCCGGGCCGATGGACAGCCGCGCCTTGCGTCAGGGCAACTTGCTGCTGGGCAATGCCGAAGGGTGCGCGGCGCTGGAAATCACCATGAGCGGGCCGCTGCTGCGTTTCAACACGGACGCGGTGGTGGCCGTGACCGGCGCAGCGATTCCACTGACCCTGGATGGCGAATCGTGCCCGATGAACACCGCACTGCTGGTGAATGCCGGTTCGACACTGGCGCTGGGCACCATCGCCGGGGCCGGGGCACGCAGCTACCTGTGTGTGCGGGGCGGGCTGGATGTACCGGATTATCTGGGCAGCAAAAGCACCTTCACCCTCGGCCAGTTCGGCGGCCATGGCGGTCGTGCGCTGCGGGCCGGTGATGTACTGCATCTTGCGCCGCTGACGGATCGCAGCGTCGGCGCGTGCATCGCCGATGACTCGCTCGAGGTCCTCGGCGAAGTTCGCGACATGCGTGTGATCTACGGGCCGCACGCTGCGCCCGAGTACTTCACCGAGGCGTACATCGAAACGTTTTTCGCCACTGACTGGGAAGTACACTTCAATTCCAGCCGCACCGGTGTGCGCCTGATCGGACCCAAGCCCGAGTGGGTCCGCGCCGACGGCGGCGAGGCAGGACTGCACCCGTCCAACATTCATGACAACCCGTATGCCATCGGCGCGGTGGATTTCACTGGTGACATGCCGGTGATCCTCGGGCCGGACGGGCCGAGCCTGGGTGGCTTCGTCTGCCCGGTGACCATCATCGAGGCGGACCTGTGGCAACTGGGTCAGCTCAAGGCGGGTGACAAGGTACGGTTTCATCCGGTGACCGTCGAAGCGTGCCACGCCTCTTCGCAAGCAAGCACACTCCCGCAGGAAACGGCGAGCCCCCGTGGGAGCGGACGTGTCCGCGAAAGCGCTTCAGACCACACCTCGTTCGTAAACCAGCTGCAAAGCCCGATCATTCTGGACATCGGCCAGGACGACAAACGCCTCGTTGCGCGGCTGTCCGGCGACACGCATGTGCTGCTGGAAATCGGCGCACCTGAGCTGGATCTGGTGCTGCGCCTTCGCGGCCATGCATTGATGCTGGCGCTGGAAGCCAAGACTCTGCCAGGCGTGATCGACCTCACGCCGGGTATCCGTTCGTTGCAAGTGCATTACCGCCCTGCCCAACTGCCGCTCAAGCAACTATTGGAGATCGTCGCTGGCGAATGGGACGCCGTCTGCGCTGCGAAGGACCTGCAAGTGGCCTCGCGCATCGTGCACCTGCCATTGTCCTGGGACGACCCGGCCTGCCAGTTGGCCATCGAGAAATACATGACCACCGTGCGCAAGGACGCACCGTGGTGCCCGAGCAATCTGGAATTCATCCGGCGCATCAATGACCTGCCCAACCTCGACGAAGTGCAGCGCACCGTGTTCGACGCCAGCTATCTGGTGATGGGCCTGGGCGATGTCTACCTCGGCGCACCGGTTGCAACACCGCTGGACCCGCGTCATCGACTGGTCACCACCAAATACAACCCGGCCCGCACCTGGACGGCGGAAAACTCGGTGGGCATCGGTGGCGCCTACATGTGCGTGTACGGCATGGAAGGCCCCGGCGGTTATCAGTTCGTGGGCCGTACGTTGCAGATGTGGAATCGCTATCGAGACGTTGCCGCATTCGAGGGCAAACCCTGGCTGCTGCGCTTCTTCGATCAGATTCGCTTCTATCCGGTCAGCGCCGAGGAACTGCTGCGCATCCGCCGTGATTTCCCGCTGGGCCGATTCGATCTGAACATCGAACACAGCACCCTGAACCTGACCGATTACCAGAGCTTTCTGAGTCACGAAGCCGAAGGCATCGCCGCATTCCGGGCCCAGCAACAGGCGGCGTTCAACGCCGAACGCGAACGCTGGATTGCCAACGGGCAAGCCAACTTCGAGAGCGAGGAAAGCATCGCCCCGACGACTGACGAGACAGTTCTCGAGCCGGGCCAGCAAGGTATCGACAGCCACATTGCCGGCAATCTCTGGCAGGTGCAGGTCAAGCCCGGCGATCGGGTCGAGGCTGGCGACGTGCTGGTGGTGCTGGAGTCCATGAAAATGGAAATCCCGGTAATCGCGCCAGTCGGCGGCATTGTGCGCGACGTGCGGGTGCAACCCGGCTCGGCCGTGCGCGCAGGCCAGCGCGTCGTCGTGCTCGACGCGGACTGAACCGAATCACGCAATTTGAGGGAGCATCACCATGACCAATAACCCACTGTTGACTGATCTGCGTCTGGATTCCGTTCGCGCCGCGTATCAGTCCGGCGCCCTGTCGCCCCGTCAGTTGATCCTGGCACTGCAGGAAAAGGCCGCCGAGCTGAACCCTGGCTATCACCTGTTCATCCATCTGCTCAGTCCGGATGAATTGGAACCCTATCTGGCCGCGCTGGAAAACCGCGAACTCAAGGATCTGCCGCTTTACGGCGTGCCGTTCGCGATCAAGGACAACATTGATCTCGCGGGCATTCCCACCACCGCCGCCTGCCCCGACTACGCCTACACGCCGGAACGCTCGGCAACCATTGTCGAGCAACTGGTTGCGCTGGGTGCCGTGCCCATGGGCAAGACCAATCTCGATCAGTTCGCTACCGGCCTCAATGGCAGCCGCTCACCTTACGGCCCGTGCCCCAACAGCGTGTTGAAGGAATATCCCTCCGGCGGTTCCAGCTCGGGTTCGTCGCTGGCGGTCGCACTGGGCGTCAGCAGCTTTTCCCTGGGCACGGATACCGCAGGCTCGGGCCGGGTGCCTGCAGCGCTGAACAATCTGGTTGGCACCAAAGCCAGCAAAGGCCTGATCTCGACCGCAGGCGTCGTGCCGGCCTGTCGCACGCAGGATTGCGTATCGCTGTTCACCGCCACGGCCAGAGAAGCCAGCCAGTTGCTGGCACTGGTCGCCAGGCTCGACCCGCGCGATGATTACAGCCGCCGCAACCCGGCGTGGAACGACGCCACCGCATTCGGCGCGCCACGCCCGTTTCGCTTCGGCGTTCCGCGTGCCGAAGACCTTGAGTTTTTCGGCTGCATTCAAGGGCCACTCTTGTTCAGTGACGCCATCGATCACCTGACCGCACTGGGCGGCGAAGCGGTGACCATTGACCTGTCACCGTTTCTCGAAGCCGCCAGCCTGCTGTACGACGGCCCATGGGTCGCCGAGCGCTACAGCGTCGCCGGGCAACTGATGGAGGAAAATCCTGCCGCGGTGCTGCCGGTGATCCGTGCGGTATTGGCCAAGGCGCCAGCCGTCACAGGCGTCGAGACTTTTCGCGCGCACTACCGTCTGCAGGCACTGAAGGCCATTTGCGACAAGGCGCTGGAAGGTCTGGACTGCGTGGTGACGCCGAGCATCGGTCGGCCGGTGACCTCGGCCGAGCTGCTCGCCGAACCGGTGCTGCGCAACTCCGAACTGGGCTACTACACCAACTTCGTCAACCTGCTGGATTACGCCGCCGTCGCCGTACCCAGTACCTTCATGGATAACGGTTTGCCGTGGGGCGTGACGTTGTTCGGGCGCGCCTTCACTGACCAGTACCTGCTCAGTCTTGCCGATGCCTTCCAGCGTCACACGGCCCTGCCATTGATCTCGGGTAACACACCGCCCGCACCGACCACTGTCGCACGCAATGACAGGGCCCGACTGGTGGTCTGCGGCGCGCATCTGGACGGCCTGGCGCTCAACGGACAACTGAAGCAGCGCGGCGCACGCCTGCTGGAAGCCACACAAAGCTCACCCGACTATCAGCTCTACGCACTGGCAGGCGGCCCGCCTTTTCGTCCGGGCATGGTGCGTGTGGCCGATGGCGGCGTGGCGATTGAAGTGGAAGTCTGGGAATTGCCGAGTGCCGAGCTGGGTTCATTCCTGACCGGGATTCCAGCACCGCTGGGTCTGGGCAAGGTGCAACTCGCCGACGGCCGATGGGAAACCGGTTTCATCTGTGAGCCGTACGGCCTTGAAGGTGCGCGCAACATCAGCGAACTGGGCGGCTGGCGCGCCTACCTGCGCCAGCTGTAAATCTGCGACCGTCGTGTCGATCAGATACATAGTTGTGTCTGATCGACCGGGGCGGTGCGACATAGTGGCTGATCATTCCCTTTGACCAGATGCCATGACCGCCCCTCATACGCCCTTCACCCACGACACCCCGCTTCTCGCTTCAGCCCCTTCAGCGGAGCCACCCGCCGCCACCGATCAACCGCCCGCGACGAGTGACTCGAACGCTGCCATCGAGCAAAGACTCAAGGCCCTGCGCAACAGTCCCGGCTTTGCGCTGATCGCCAATTCGTCCTTGCTGCTCAAGGCCTGCCAGCTGGACATGGACGCTCCGCCCTCCAGACGCCAGTACCTGCGCGAGCAGCTCGCCATGCTCCTGCAAGAGAAGACCGGCCAGACGCTGGACCCTGATCAACTGCACGTCACCTTCATCAACGAAACGCATCCAGCCGTTCATGATGATGGGCGCGAGGACGACCACCTGCGCCTGTCACTGACCGAACTGGCGCTCGTCAGCTTCGATCCGCGGCACTACATTGCGCTGGGCAAGAGCACGCTCGAAGACAAGCCCTTGTCGGATACCGCGCCAGCCTTGAAAGCACAGGACATGTTCAACCTGATAGCCGACGCACCGTGGACTCGGGACTATGCCGTTGCACTGGAGACATTCTGGTCGCGGCACACGGAAAACTACCGGGTACTGTCCAGACTCGGCTTTCTGGATACGCTGGCGCGGCAATATGCCAAGGGTCAGATCAGTCGCTACGGTTATTTTCTGACGCTGGATGCGTTGGGTCTGAAAGACTTTCCCACAGACCTCTCGCTTCTCGAACAGCGCGCAAATGGCGAAACGGTTGAAGTCCACATGCTCACATTCAACGGCGACCCAGTGGCCGGGCTGTTCCAGGTCAGTTCAACGTTGACCTCGCACTGCTTCATTCATGTACTGGACAACCGTGGCACAGTCATCGAATACATCAGCAGCGATCCGGCGCACATGACTGGAAAACTTCTGGCGGCATTGAATGACGCGGGTATCTACGCGTTCGCCTCGTACCGACTGGAGCGCAGTGAAAAGACCGTCGCATCCGTGGGGTTGAAGCGGGTCGAAGGCGATGTGTTTGCCGAGCTGACCGATGCCCAGGCATTGCTCGCCGAGGAATTGCTGAGTGATGAGCGCTATGATCGATTCGATCTGTTGAGGCCGGTCACACGCAGTCTCACGCTGGCCAGTGGCGCGGACCTTTGGCAGTCGCAGCCGTCCATTCTGAAACAGTTGCCTGAACCCTCGACACTGGCCAAACGGCTCATGTCAGGCTACTTGCGTGACCAGCATGGTCTGCAACACGATCCCGACCACGTATTCCTCATGTACCGGCGCGGCACCTCGACCACCCCGCTGGGTGACGCCCGCACCCCTGCTGTTCACGTCCATACGCCCCACGAAAAACCGATCAGCCTGAGCGAGGCGCTGGTCACCCAATACCGGGTCCAGACGCCGCTCGGCTACATCGATCATGGCGGCAAAACCGTGGTGTTTCTGGACACCACGAGGCAGGGTCAATGGGCGGTCGACACTGAGTTGGCAGTTGATCCCTACGCCGTGGAAGAACACATAAGGACGATTGATTTTCTCGCGCTGATGACCGAACGCATCGACACGTTCTGGGGGCAGGAAAAGGCCGGTATCGAACAGGCTTTCCAGTCCACGTTCATCCATCAGGCCCTGATTGCCCTGAAACAGGGCCGCGTGACGCGCGATGGTTTCGACCTGATCGTGGCGTCGCTGTCCAACCGCGACGACCTGCGCTGGCATGACCTGGGTTTCCATGTGCAAGGCTCGGTCATCGACGGCATGCACACCCAGTACACCGGACTGCTGCTGCTTGAGCATTCAGGCAAACAGAAGGTGCTGTATCAGGCAGGGCACCCCAAGGCATTCATCGAGTGCGCCGACGAAGACGCACTCAATGCCTATCTCGTTGTAGCCACCGCCGACAGCCAGTGGCGCGAAGCCGTTTTGCGCCATGTGCCGGTACGTCATCACCAGCGATTGGAGTATCTGTTCAAATTATGGGGCGGCGTCAAGGCGCCGAACCCTCCGGTGTCCATCCTGCGTCCCTGGACCGACCAGATCTACAACCCGGACACCTACAAGGCGATGCAGCATGTGCTGTGCAAGCGTCCGATGGACGGCTCGCCGTTCGCGTTCCTGCACCGGATGCTGAAGCAGAACGCGCTGATGGATGCCGAAGACCGGATCGTCACGTCCGGGCAGGTGACGTTGAAAGAGTGGACGGACCGCCTTGAACAGCTGCAGCTGCTGCTGGCCCCAATGTCCATTCTGCTCACCCCGGCACTGATCGCCTCGCTGGCGACCGAGATCGGTATCGTCTCGCTGAACATCGCGTCCGCACACCTGCCAGGCGGTCGTCAGACGGAAAAGAACCAGGCGTTGCTGGCATTACTGTCGCTGGGGCTGATGCACCTGGGCCCTCGGACACCCAAACTGTTGCGCTCGATGAACAGGCTCATCAAACCCTCACGCCAGGCGACCCGCGTGATTCCCCCATTGCCCGACACCTCCCGCGTCATCAGCGCCAAGCGAAGCCAGTGGATGTCACGGCAGCCGACGCGCCTGGAAACATTCTTCCACACCCAGGCATTGCTCAAGCGCTGGACGCTGGTCGGCAAACAACACTTGGGTGGCGTGCCGGTCCACGCCTGGAAGCTGGGACGCCGGTTTCTGCTCTGGACCTCGGACAAGGGCCAGGCCAGGACGCTGGTGGTGAGCACGCACGGCCATTACCTGCCCTGGACGTCCAATGTGAAAATCCCGAACGGCACCGAGTTGCGTACCTACGCGCCCCACGGCTACGAACTCGTCGACCCCCTGCTGCACAATATAGTCAGCAGGCGCACTCTGCCTTTCGCGGCTTCAAGCGCGGCCGGAAACACGCCGTTGACGCTCGGACCTTCGCTCGCACCACTGACCATTACCGACAAGCTGATGGCGGGCACATCACTGCCCGGCAGGTTCAAGAACTACACGCTGTCGAAATTTCAGACGCTTCACAACGAACCCTATGGCGACATCGCAAACATCGTGCGCAACGCCAATGCCTCACCGCTGCTCGGCCATCTGCCGCCCACGCCAATGGACGTGTTGACGGTGCGCAACCGCTTTGGCATGCCGTCGCCAACGCTTTCGAACCTGTTCGATACGCTGTCGGCTCAAGGCATTCACTACGACAAAATACTGCTGGTGCACTGTCGCTGTGCCGCCATAGCCTCGGTGCTGCAACGGGCTCCGGTCTACAAGGCGCCGACAGTCAAGCCGACGATTGTTAAGATGCCCTGACTTTACTGCCCTCTTCGCCCGGTTCCGAGATCACCATGACAACCGACGCTGTTACCAACCTGTGCCCGGTGTGCGGCTTCAGCAACAGTTGCACCCTGGCCGACCCGCGCACTGCCAGCCAGCCGTGCTGGTGCTTCTCGGAAACCATTGACCCGGCACGGCTCGAAGCGCTGCCCGACGAAGTCCGCAACAAGGCCTGCCTGTGCCCGCGCTGCGCAGGTGTCGAGCAGGCAGCGCTGGACCAACCGGTACGCTAGATCGCGTACCATGTGCGCCCTCATAACCCTCCTGTCGCCATCGCCATGCGTCTTGACCGCTTCCTCAGCAACCTGCCCCGCTTCAACCGCAAGGACGTGCGTCTTGCACTGGTCAGCGGCCGTGTGACAGTGGATGGTCAGATCACACGCGATCCGCACCATGACGTACGGGAATTCAGCTGCGTGGCCTTCGACGGCGAGATCCTTCAGGCAGGCAAGGCGCCGCGCTATTTCATGCTGCACAAACCCCAAGGCTGCGTCAGCGCCACCGTCGATCCGCAACACCCAACCGTACTCGATCTTCTGGATGAACCTGACAAACATGAACTTCATATTGCAGGACGTCTGGATTTCAATACCACGGGTCTGATGTTGATCACCAATGACGGTCACTGGTCACGGCGTTTGACGCAGCCGCAGACAAAGTTGCCCAAGGTGTATTACGTCGAGACGGAACAACTGATCGACGAACGGTATATAACGAAGTTTGCCGAAGGCTTTTACTTCCCGTTCGAAAACATCACCACGCAACCGGCGCAGTTATCCATCCTCGGACCCCGTTGCGCCCGGCTGAGTATTGTCGAAGGTCGCTATCATCAGGTGAAGAGGATGTTCGGTCACTTCGACAACAAGGTGCTGATTCTGCACCGCGAACGCATGGGGGATCTGTCTCTGTCCCCCGAGCTAGAGCCCGGCAGCTACCGTGCCCTGCACGCCGCAGAAATCCAGCTATTCTGAAAAAGTCACAACCGTTCGGCGGAATGCGCGACAAGCCTATGAATGGCACTTGCGGGTTCCAGTATCCACTGCTTGAATCCAAACCGTCAGTCCACATGTGACTGATGAGTCAGGACACCATTCCAAGAAACCTTTTGCCGTATCGAGTCATAGGACTCACGACAAATTGCCCGCCAATAACAATACCTGTCGGACAGATCGTTCGGATCGACATGGGCCTTTAATCGGCTTTTGCCTGCCTGTCACGAAACTCGTGCAACGTTGTTGTACGCATACCTGTTACGCCAGGAGTTACACCTATGTCGCCAGAAAAAGCCGTGCTTGATATACAAGGACAGTTTCGGGTTTACACGGAGTTCTATCGCGCAGATGGCGCGGAAAAAACCATCATCATGGTCAACGGCTCACTGGCCACCACCGCGTCATTTGCACAGACCGTTCGCAACCTCTACCCGACGATGAACGTCGTGCTCTACGATCAGCCGTACGCCGGAAAATCCAAACCGCACAACCGTCATGAAAAGCCCCTGACCCGGGAAATGGAGGGCCAGATCCTGCTGGAGCTGATTGACCACTTCAACGCCGAACACGTCATGTCGTTTTCATGGGGCGGCGCTGCGGCGCTGGTCGCGCTATCGCATCGTCCCAAGCGCATCGAAAGCGCGGTCATCAGCTCATTTTCGCCCGTGCTCAACGAGCACATGCGTGACTACCTGAACCGGGGCATCATCCACCTGGGCGCTCACAACCGTTACGAAGTCGGCCACCTGATCAATAACACCATCGGCAAACACCTGCCGTCGTTGTTCAAGCGCTTCAACTATCGTCACGTCAGCAGCCTGGACCTGCACGAATACGACCAGATGCATTACCACATCAGCCAGGTGCTGGAGATCGATCCGGGCAACTACCTGACCGCGGCGAAAAACATCAACGTACCCGTCTTGTTCATGAACGGTGCCTGGGACGAATACACCGCCGCGAACGACGCCGTGCATTTCGGGAAATACGTAAAGGACTGCAGCTTCAGCGTCATCGAGGCCGCAGGGCACTTTCTGGACATGGAACACAAGGCCGCCTGCTGCGATTCGAAGCGGGCGCTGCTGAGTTTCCTGCAACCGGAACCTGCCGTGGCAGAGTCGTCCCGTCACGCGTATCAGTTGGTCCAGAGCCACCATGCCCTCGCCTTCTGAGAGCGGCGCTCGAAAGAGCCAGGGAATCCTCCGCCAGCGCACGGACAGCGGCACTCGGCGGACGGCTTCCAGGGTGAAGGTCCGGATAAATGCAGGTTTTGAGGAATTAACGCTTCAAATGCAGGACAGCATCTGGTACAAAGTCAGCCGCTTCGAGCGGGTATAGTTTAGTGGCAAAACGAAAGCTTCCCAAGCTTTAGTTGAGGGTTCGATTCCCTCTACCCGCTCCATATCACCTTTCCACTGAAGCTACCGAGCGTCAGGGAACGTTGACTGATCCGGCTCTGGTTTACCCTCTCATCACACCCGAAAAATCACTGACGCTCTGCCTGTAGCGCAGCGATCATCCATTGTGCATTGTTATTGAAAAAACTCAGACCATCCAGACTTTCAGTGGCTCTTCGGATTTTTTAAATATATAGCCAGTGACAACTGCAACAGCTGCCAACTACTTCTGCAACGCAAACTCAGCCTTGTCAAAAGACAGCCAGCACGACGAATTATCCGTCCACTTCGACTCAGTAGTTCCCAGCACGCCCTTCATCAAAACCTTGTCACCCTTTTTGAAACTGCTGATCTTTTTCTTGTTGACCAACAGGTCATCGCGAGTCAAACCCTGCCCTTGGCATTTGGGATTGGTCGGATCCGTAAAGATGACGGCGATCTGGTTTTGGCCAATGGCGCTGCCTGTCTTGGTAATACGCTGCACAACACCTGGAATGATGAGTGTTTGGGCGTCCCACTTTTCCTTCGCGGTGACTTCGTTTGTTTCCCAATCGCTCCAGATCTGCGTCAACGTCGCCTGTTTGGCTTCGATCAACCCTCTGAAATCGCCGCTCAGCACGTCACCGGTCTGGTCGAATACGCCGTTGGTGACGGACATGGCCTGATCAAGACCCGCGCACCCCGACAAGGCCAGAATCAACGGAAACAACGCTGCACTTTTCATCCACACACTCCGCTGGCGGACTCACCTCTTTTTTGGTCGGCGGTCCGTTATTCAATAACAAGGGGCTTATCACTTCGGCAAAAACTCTAACCAGCGTTTTTAACACCTTCAATAGTACAGATGTACTATGCGCGCTATGGCGCGTAGCCACTAGTTCATGTGTGCTATATCCATTACAACTTCGCCTCTCGATACTTCCGCCGTTGGCAATTTGCCTAACGGAACCGCTAATGCCTTCAAGGCTGGCAGCCACGGTCGTGGCTTTTATGGAGTATCTGGAGTCGTTATGAACCCCTTATTCAGAATATCCCCCCTTGCTTTTGCGATTACCCTTGCACTGCTCCCAGAGACTCAGGCAGCGGACTTTGTTCTTAACGATGCTCAGGAAACATTCAACAGCGACCGCGTGATCGATGGCGAGATCAGAGTTCGGTCAACGGATGGCAACACGGCCAGTCTCACGATCAACAATGGCGCAACCGTGACCAGTGAAGGCGGCGAGATGATTGGTCGGGCCAGCAGTACGGGCGTCAACATGGCCAAGGCCAGCGTTGTGGTCGAAGGGGCGGGTTCGCGCTGGATCGTGCCGCGGACCTCATTCGTGCTGGGTAACACGATCGTTATCGGTGGTGCCGGTCAGGGTGATCTGACCGTCCGAAACGGGGGCCAGGTGTCGGTGCGGGATCTGGATCTGGGTGACGTTTTCGGCGCCAATTCCAACAGATTTTCGCAAGCGGACCTGCTGGTGAGTGGACAGAACTCGCTGGTCGATGCGGCGAACATCACTGCCAATGGCGTTTTTGTCTATAAGTCGAGCATCACGGCCAATGATGGCGGCAAAATCAATAGCGAGGCAGTGGACATCAACTCCACCGTCAGATTGTCTGGCGCAGGCACGCGCTGGGACAATAGCGGGGCCTTCAGCAACAGAGGCGATCTGACGCTTGAGAACGGTGCAGTCCTGGCGACCAACTCAATGACGCTGGGGTCTGCCATCAGCAGCACCAGCAATCAAGTGAACATTTCCGGCCAGGGCACACGTCTCGCCGCACAAGACCTCACACTCGGCAGCAACACCACCCGCACTTACCTGACACTGTCCGACGGTGCCGAACTGAGCGCCACCAACGGCATACTCCTCACCACCATAAACGATCTCAATACGGCAACACGGGGCACGCTCGCTGTGGGCGGTTCGGTCGCAGTGGACCCCAACCGTACCGATGTCGATTCCACGACGGCTGGAGCGGCACAGGCCGCCGGTCGAGTCGATCCGGCAACCGGCATTCGCTTTGGTACCGGTAACGGATACCTGGCGTTCAACCATACGGACGCCGATCTCCAGTTTGCCAACACCTTGAGCGGAACGGGCCGGGTGTATGCGTTCAACGGAAACACCACCTTGAGCGGTGATACCTCCGGCTTGGCCGGCAGCGTCGTCGTTCGCGGCGGACGTCTCGTGCTGTCGGGGAACGTGGACCAGGTCAATCAGCGCGGCAATACGGCCACTACCCAGAGCCTTTCACGGTTTAACGTCGGCAACGGTACTCTGGTGGTCAACGGCACCGCGGGGCGCAACGAGTTCGGGGTCTACACCAACAGTGCCCAGGTGCTGGACGGCGGCGTTCTGGCCGGTGTCGGTCAGGTCGGCAGCACTCAGGTCGCGTCAGGCGGCACGTTGTCTCCAGGTGAAAACGCCATCGGTGCGCTGGCCATCCAAGGCGACCTGGACATGGCGGCAGGCTCGCGTTATGCCGCAGACATTGCTGGCAACGGCGCGTCAGACCGGATCAACGTAAGCGGCACAGCGACCCTGCGTGGAACTCAGGTCAACGTCACCGCGCTGGACCCGGCGCAGAGTTATCAGAGCGGCAGGACCTACACCCTGCTTTCCGCCCAGGGTGGGCTGGTCGAGGGCGCCACGCCAGGGACAGCCTATGCACAGGCAGCGACCAATTCAGCATTCCTGAATGTCGGATTGCAGCGCACGGCCAACGATCTGAACCTCACCATCGAGCAGAAAAATACAACGCCGACCCCGACTCCGGAACCGACGCCTACACCTACACCTACACCTACACCTACACCTACACCTACACCTACACCTACACCTACACCTACACCTACACCTACACCTGAACCGACACCGACACCGACACCAACTCCAGAACCAACACCGACTCCGACTCCCACTCCAGAGCCGACGCCAACGCCTACACCTACGCCAACGCCAGAGCCAACACCAACACCTACGCCAACACCTACGCCAACTCCAGAGCCCACACCGGCTCCTGCGCCGGGTATCTTCCAGACGGTCATGGTGACCTCCAATCAGTTCAATACCGCTGGCGCGCTCGGCGCACTCCAGCAGAGCGGCGAGTCCCTGCGTTTGTACAACAACCTGTTGATCCTGGATGCAGACAGCGCGCGTGATGCGGCCGATCAACTGTCCGGCGACTCGCTGAGCAGCACGTCGACGGCTCTGATCGCCAACAGCCAGGTGGTGTCCGGCGTATTGAGCACTCGTCTGCGGGGCCTTCTGGACAACGGTACCGTGCGCATGCCAGCCATGGCACTCAACCTGATGCCGGCCACGCCAGCCGCCGAAAACGGCGCCTGGGTGCAACCCTTCGGCAACTGGACTCAACTGGACAGCCGTAACGGCGTCAACGGCTTGAGCCAAAGCACCGGCGGTGTGCTGTTCGGGGCAGACGGCAGCTTCAATCCGGATTGGCGCGGCGGTATCTACGCGGGCTATAGCCGTTCGAAGTTCGACGCCGATAATACTGATGCCGAAGGCCACAGCGACAACTACCACCTCGGTCTCTACACCGGTGCCCAGATCGATGCCCTGCGCCTGAGTGCAGACATCGGCTACACCTGGCACAAGCTGGAAAGCGAGCGGAACGTGGCGTTTGCCGGGTTCAGCGATCATCTGACCGGCAAACGCAACGCCCAATCGCTGCAGGCCAGTACTGAAGCGGCTTACCGCATACCGGTCGGCAGCGTGTCTCTGGAACCTTTCGCAGGGCTTTCCTACGTGCGCTACAACGCGGACGACATGCGTGAAAAAGGCGGAGCGGCCGCTCTGGATGTGTCCAGCGACAAGCAGAACACCGTGTTCTCGACCGTGGGCATGCGCGCCTCGACTCATACAAACGTGGCGAACCTCAACACCGAGCTTTACGGCTCGCTGGGCTGGAGACGCGCCTACGGTGATCTGGATCCGCGAAACGTCCAGTCCTTTGCCGGTGGTCCGAACTTCGAAGTGCAAGGCGTTTCTCAAACCCGCGACACGGCCTTGACTGAAGTGGGCGCGAAGGTGCGACTGAACAAGCAGACCGACCTTGGACTGTCCTATCAGGGCCAGTTCGGCACCGACACACGCTTCCATTCGGTGAACGCAGGTGTGACGGTTCGCTTCTGACCGGCGCTGCACTCGGGCTGGATGACCATTCGGGCAGTGTCTTCTCGAGTGGCTTCCAGCGCGAGCTTTGACTGACTTCTTGACCATAGCCTCGGGGGATCAGAATGGACTTCAGGTCCGCCATTCCCGTGTGAACAACTCCCTCCTTCTGAGCAATCCTCTATGGCATCGCGCCGCTCCCCTTACAGACGTTAATCGCAAAAAATATCGCACCGGTGTGTATGATGCGTATCAATGCATCGCTAGTGTGTATAGTACACACCTTGGGTAATGATAGGCTTGGGTGATGCGAAGCAGGGAAATGATAAGAACGATTGAGGATGATGGATGGTATCTCGTGGCGACCAAAGGTAGTCACCATCAATACAAGCACTCGTCAAAGCCTGGAAGGGTAACGATCAAGCACCCGGATTCCGATATACCGATCAAAACGATGAATAGCATATTGAAGCAAGCGGGATTGAAATGACCGCCAGAAAAGAAGAGGCACCCTTGCATCTCGTCTTCAGTGTGACGACATTTAGGATCTGTCAGGCTGACAGCCTTGCGATCAAAGAGAAAAGGTAGACAACTCATGAAATTCACCGTCGTTCTGCATAAAGACGCCGATTCAGACTATGGAGTAACTGTTCCGGACGTGCCTGGTTGCTTTTCGGCAGGCAGCTCGGTATCGGAAGCACTGGAAAGTGTGAAAGAGGCGTTATCGCTGCACTTTGAAGGTCTGGTGGCCGATGGCGCACCACTCCCCAATGCGCAAGCCATTGATATTCATATGGCCAATCCCGACTACGAAGACGGTATCTGGGCGGTGGTCGAGTTCGACGTGACGCCTTATTTTGGCAAGTCAGTACGATTCAACGCGACACTTCCGGAACACCTGCTGGCCAAAATTGATGAGCGCGTCAAAACCGATCATCGATACGCCTCACGCTCTGGCTTTTTGGCCGCTGCGGCATTGAACGAGCTGCATACTGAGTACCGCTGATAGAAATCGCCAGTACCGCAGATTGGAGTTCCAGTGATTCTCACAGGCAAGAAAAAGGGCACCTTAAGTGCCCTTCTTTGTTTCTGGAGTAATCAAGCTACTCGATTAATCGCGTAAGACTGCCTCTTAACGATACCGCTCAAGCCAATGCGCGTAAGGCGCTGGCAAGGTCCACGACGCGTTCTCCGCACCTAGTTCCTTCGCAGCGAAATAAGCCCAATGCGGATCTGCAAGGTGTGCGCGGCCGACGGAAACCAGATCGAGCTGACCCGATTTGACCGCCTCTTCCGCCAGTTGCGGTGTGCCGAAACCCCATGCAGAGGTCACTGGAATGCCTGCTTCGCGACGCACACGTTCGGCGACCGGCCCCATGAACGCAGGACCCCACGGAATGTTGGTGTCAGGAATGGTGAAGCCGACACTGACGCTCAACAGGTCGAGCCCGCCAGCCTTGAAACGGCGTGCCAGCTCGATGGACTCGGCAAGGGTCTGCTCGTCGCGACCGTCGTATTCAATGACGCCGAAACGGGCGGTCAGTGGCAGGTTTTCCGGCCAGACTTCACGCACGGCCGCCAGGGTTTCCAGCAGGAAACGGCTGCGGTTGTCGAAGCTGCCGCCGTAGGCGTCGGTGCGCTGGTTGGAATGTTCGGAGAAGAAGCTTTGCCCCAGGTAGCCGTGGGCAAAGTGCAGTTCGATCCATTCAAAGCCGGCTTCAAGGGCGCGGCGTGCGGCGTTGACGAAGTCCTGCTTGACGCGGGCGATGTCCTCCAGGGTCATTTCACGCGGCACTTTGGGCAGGTTGGCCCCGAAGGCGATGGCGGACGGCGCGATGGTTTCCCAACCGCGAGCGTCGGAATCGGCAATGTGGTCGTCACCTTCCCACGGACGATTGGCGCTTGCCTTGCGGCCTGCGTGGGCAATCTGAATACCTGGAACGGATCCGGCCGCCTTGATGGCCTTCACGATGGGAACAAATGCCTGCGCCTGCTGGTCATTCCAGATACCCGCGCAGCCCGGAGTGATTCGACCTTCGGGTGCCACGGCGGTCGCTTCAACCACCACCAACCCTGCTCCGCCACGCGCCATGCTGGCCAGATGAACGTGGTGCCAGTCGTTGATCACGCCGTCGTCGGCACTGTATTGGCACATGGGCGGAATGGCGATGCGGTTGCGCAGGGTCACGTCTTTGAGGGTGTAGGGTTGGAACAGCGCGGACATGAATATCTCCCGGTATGTCGAAATACGATTGTTCGATAGTATTCGAAATATAGCGGCAATTGAAACCCCTCGTTATCATGCCGTCCATGCGAACCCTAAAACATCCCGAACCCGATGCCTTCACCCTCGACCGCGTTTTGTATGCGTTGAGCGACCCTGTGCGTATGGAAATCGTCCGCCATCTGGCAGGCGTACCCGAGGCGACGTGTGGTGAGTTGTGCGGCGAAAGACCCAAGTCCAGCGCCTCCCACCACTTCCGGGTGCTGCGGGATTCCGGGTTGGTGCAAACGCGCAATGTGGGGACCACGCACATGAACTCGCTGCGCAGCGAGGAGCTTGAAACCCGCTTTCCGGGGCTGCTGGCAGCGATTCTTCGGCAGTTGGGATAGTTGCTGGATGCATCTGCATCGACCCCGCTTCCGGGGCCGAGCATCATTTTTCAGTGTGCGGTATCAGGTTTGACCGGCGCTGCGGACGCAACGTCCTGAGGATGCTTCATCGCCTCGATCTCCCGATCAGCCACCGCCTGATCGAACGCGCCGTCCCACTTGGCAATGGCGATGGTGCCGATGCCGTTACCGATCAGATTGGTAACTGCACGCGCTTCGTTCAGAAAGCGGTCGACACCCAACAGCAGTACCAGACCGACCAACGGAATTTCCGGGATCACCGACAGCGTCGCGGCCAGCGTCACGAAGCCTGCCCCGGCCACACCCGCCGATCCTTTCGAGGTCAGTAACAGCACGCCAAGCACGACCAGTTGATCCGCCAGGGTCAGCGGCGTATTGGTGGCCTGAGCCACGAAGATCGCCGCCATGGTGAGGTAAATGCAGGTGCCGTCCGAATTGAACGTGTAACCGGTTGGCAGCACCATCCCGACGACCGAGCGTTTGCAGCCGAGTTTTTCGAGTTTGATCATCATTCTGGGCAGCACAGCTTCGGTGGAGCATGTCCCGAGCGTGACCAGAATCTCGTCCTTGAAATAGCGCAGAAACGTAAGCAACGGTACGCCTGACCAGCGGGCAATCGAGCCCAGTACCACGACAATGAAAAACAGCGTGGTCACGTACAGCGCCAGCATCAGATGACCGAGCGACACCAGCGTGCCAATTCCGTACTTGCCAATCGTGAACGCCATGCCTGCGCCCGCCCCGATCGGCGCGAGACGCATCACCATGGCCACGATGCGAAACAGGCTCTGCAACAACAGGTCGATGATGTTGACCAGCGGTTTGCCCGCCTCACCCAACTGCACGAGCGCAATGCCCATCAACACGGAAATGAAGATCACCTGAAGCATGATGCCTTTGGCAAAGGCGTCCACAATGGTGGTCGGAATGATGTTCATGAAGAAGCTGACGGCACCGCCCTGCGACTCGGCGGCCTGGGCATAGCCCTTGATCGCATCGACGTTGAGGGTGCTGACGTCAATGTTCATGCCTTCACCCGGCTTCATCAGGTTGACGACGACCAGACCGATGACCAGCGCCAGTGTCGAAACAATCTCGAAATACAGGAGCGCCTTACCGCCCGTGCGGCCCACCTCCCTGATGCTGCCCATCTTGGCGATACCGACCACGACCGTGCCGAAAATGATCGGCGCGAGCAGCATCTTGATGAGTTTGATGAACCCGTCGGCCAGTGGCTGGAGCCTGGCGCCGATGTCGGGAATCAGGTAGCCGATAAGACCGCCGATGACGATGCCTATCAAAACCTGGACGTACAGAAGCTTGTACCAGCGTGTGGCTGTGTTCATGGCTGTACCTCAGTGTTGTTTTTGTATGAGGACAAGCGCGGCCCTGTCGTGGAGGGCCGCGTCATGATGAAAACCGGTCAGCCTTCGCCGAGTTCCCGCATCACTTTGTAGAGTTCGGACTTGGCCTCGAAGCCGACACCCGGGATATCCGGCAGGCCGACGTATCCATTCTCGACGCGAATTCCGTCGGCGAAGCCGCCGAACGGCTGGAACACATCCGGGTACGACTCGTTGCCGCCCAGGTGCAGGCCCGCAGCGATATTCAGGGACATCTGGTGACCGCCATGCGGAACGACCCGGCGCGATGACCAGCCCAGCTCTTTCATGACGTCCAGCGTGCGCATGTACTCCACCAGGCCGTAGGACAGCGCGCAGTCGAACTGCACGTAGTCGCGGTCAGGGCGCATGCCGCCGTGGCGCAGCAGGTTACGGGCGTCCTGATGAGAGAAGAGGTTTTCACCGGTCGCCATCGGCTGCTCATAGTGATTGGCCAGCTCGGCCTGCAGCGCGTAATCCAGTGGGTCACCGACTTCTTCGTACCAGAACAGGTTGTACTTCTTGATGGCTTCGGCGTACGCGATGGCCGTCTTGATGTCGAAGCGACCGTTGGCATCGACGGCCAGTCGACGACCGTCGCCCACCACTTCCAGCACCGCCTCGATGCGACGAATGTCCTCATCCAGCGGCACGGCACCGATCTTCATTTTGACCACGTCATAGCCGCGATCCAGGTAGCTCTGCATCTCGGCCTTGAGTTTGGTCTGGTCCTTGCCCGGATAGTAATAACCGCCTGCCGCGTAAACCCAGACCTTGTCGTCAGCCACGCCATCGCGATAGCGGTCAGCCAGCAGGCGATACAGCGGCTTGCCTTCGATCTTGGCAACGGCGTCCCAGACCGCCATGTCGATGGTGCCCACGGCCACGGAGCGCTCGCCGTGCCCGCCCGGCTTTTCATTCGTCATCAGGGTTTTCCAGATGGCGAAAGGGTCGAGATTGTCGCGCTCCTTGTCGACCAGCGTCTCGGGATCCGCTTCGCTGATGCGGGCCAGGAAACGGTCGCGCATCAACGCACCCTGCCCATAGCGACCGTTGGAATTGAAGCCATAACCGATCACCGGTTTGCCATCACGAATCACGTCAGTGATGACGGCGACCACCGAGCACGTCATCTTGGAAAAGTCGATGTAGGCATTGGCAATAGGTGATGCGATGGAAACCGTTTTTTCACGAATTTCGACGATGCGCATGGGGGAGCGTCCTCTCTGATTGTTATCCCCGGAACCCCGGGTTGGTAAGCACAGACTGTAGGGCTGGACGCGAAATCGGAGCCAATGCTATTAATGCAGCACCCTATGTGTACAAGGCATCACCCATGGAACTCGTGTGGCTGGAGGACTTCAACGCCCTCGCCGAGAGCGGAAATTTCTCACGTGCCGCCGACGCGCGGCATGTCACCCAGCCTGCGTTCAGCCGACGGATCAGGGCGCTGGAGAGCTGGGTGGGCGTCGAGTTGTTCGAGCGCACCGCCCAGGGCGCAACGCTGACCGAAGCGGGCCAGAGCATGCTGGACAACGCCCGCGAGCTGACGCGAAGGCTCTACCAGATGCGCGCCGAAGTGAAGGAAGTCGCAGGCAAAGCCACCCGCACACTGCATTTTGCCGCCACGCACTCGCTATCGTTCACCTTCTTCCCGGCCTGGATCAGACAGGTGGAAGATGGCGCGCCGATTGAAGGCATCAGGCTTCACTCCGACAACATGGCGGCGTGTGAGCAGTTGCTGCTCAACGGTGAAGTGCAGTTCCTGATCTGCCATCAGTATCCCAACGTGTTGCCCCGGTTCGACAGCAAGCAGTTCGACAGCAAGGTGATCGGCTCCGACGCCCTGCTCGCCTTGCAATCCCCCGAGCTGAAGCCCGGCGAGCCTGTGCCTTTTCTGTCCTACACGGCAGAGTCGGGGCTGGGTCGAATCATCGCCTCTTACCTGCAGAACCACGTTGATCATCCCGCGCTGGAAACCGTTTTCAGCTCGCATCTGGCGGCGGTGCTGCTGTCGATGGCGCTGCAGGCCAAGGGTATCGCCTGGCTGCCGCAGAGCCTGGCGGCACCGGAGTTGGCGTCGGGGCGTCTGACGCACAGTTCGATAGCCCTGCCAGACATCCAGACCGAAATCCGGATATTCAGGGCAATGATTCCGCTGGGGGATTTTGCAGAGAAGTTCTGGGCGGGGCTTGAGCGTTGATTGGGAGGCCCCACCACGTCTTCGACGTAGCGCTGTCGCGCAGCAAACATCTAACCACAAAAAACGTGTTCATCCAGCAGATTACGTGTTGTTTGATAAGAGATGACTCACTGAAAAGATGCGATACCTGGGGAAGGCACCACCACATCCCAAGTGTTGCATGGACAACACACCACTCACGTCCAATCGAGCACCGGCCAGCCATGCTCCTGCGCGTACGCCCGCAGCGTCGGGTCCGGGTTCACGGTAATGGGGTTGTCGACCAGCTTCAGCAGCGGTAGGTCGTTTCGGGAATCCGAGTAGAAGAACGCACCTTCCAGCATTTCGTCCTGCACCCTGAGCCACTCGCTCAGCCGCAGCACCTTGCCTTCGCGGTAGGTCAGGATTCCCTCGGTGAGGCCGGTGAACTGACCATCCTGCACTTCCAGATCGATGGCCAACACTTCGTCGATGCCCAAGTGCGCGGCAACGGGCGAGACGATATGGACGCCTGTCGCCGAAATCACCAGCAACCGGTCACCGGCCGCCTTGTGCCTGGCGATGGTCTGACGGGCCTCGCGGTACACGAGCGGATCGATGACGGTCTTGATGAAATGCGCGACGGCCTCGGCCACGTTCCCCACCGTACGGCCGACCATCGGTGTGAGGCTGAACGCCATGTAGTCTTCCATGGCAAGTTTGCCCTGGCTGTAGGCGTTCATCAGCTCCTGATCGAGGCTCAGAAAGTCTTCGTCTTCCACCCACCCCAGTCGCATCATTTCCCGACTCCAGAGGCTGGCGCTGTCGCCATGAATCAAGGTGTCATCCAGATCAAAAATCGCTAAAGCCATCGGGTCCTCTCAACAGTCGAACTGCGCTGAACGAGCGCGCCCGAAAGGGGCGCGCGCCTGTATCACATGGCGGGAACGGCGTTGCCGACCCTGGGAGCTGGCGCAGCAATCGCGAACAGATCATCGACCCGCTTCACGTCCGCAGCGCTGGGTTTGATGGCGAACGCGCACGCGACAAAGATCAGCGCATTGAAGATCAGCCCGATGATACCGCTGGTCATGGAACCCAGCTGAGGGATGTCGTCCGGGTAGATCGTCGTCAGCACGATGGCTACGACGATGCCCACAAGCATGCCGGCAATCGCGCCCTGTTTATTGCCTCGGCGGGAGAAGATGCCGAAGAACAACGGTACGGCCAACTGGATGATGCCCTGATAGGAAATCTGCGCCAGCAACTGCAGTCGGGCATAGTCGAAGGTCAGGTAGGCCAGTACCGACGCAGCACTGATGAACACCACCATGCCCACCTTGGCGAGGATGGTTTTCTGCCGGTCGGTGCGCGGCGCGTTCCAGGTCGCCAGGTCGTTGGCGAACTGCGTGCCGCAGACTTGTACGCAGCCGTCCACGTGACCGATGCTGGCCGCCAGCACGATCACGATGGCGACCGCCAGCAGCCACGGCCCGCCAATGTCGAACAACGACAGGAACCAGCCATGCTGTGGATGCGCAGCGACGTTCGGGTCCTGACTGACCGCGGCGGCGAACAGCATCAGAATCCCGTAGAACCCTGCGACCAGCAGAATGGTGACCAGCGTGCCCTTCTTCACCGAGCGCACGCCGCTGGCGGTGTAGATACGCTGGAAGCTCATCGGCCAGCACATCGAACCGATCACGCCGGTGAAAATCAGGCTGAACATGTACAGCGGGCCGTAAGTACTGCCTGCGCCGCCCGGAATCACCAGCATGCTGGCAGGCAATTGCGCCAGGTTGGAAAACGACGCCTGATCACCGAACAACAGCAGCACGCAAAGCGCGGCACAGAGCACGTAGGCAATCAGCCCCTGATACATGTCGGTCATGATCAGCCCGCGCATGCCCATGCTCACGGTCCAGTACTGCCGAACCAGAATGACCACCACGCCAACCGTCAGGCAGGTGGTCACGCCCCAACGCCCGAAGCTGGCGAATTGAAACAACGTGGCCAGGGCCTGAATCCCCATCACCACCCACGGGAACACCGAGATGATGCCGATGATCGAGGCGATGCGTTTCACGGCCGGGCTGTCGAAGCGCATGCCCAGCAGATCGGGTTGTGTGGTGAGGTTGAAGCGCTTGCCCCAGGTCCAGGCGCGATTGGCCATCAGGTACATGGCTGTGACCCCGAGGGTCGCGTACACCATGCCGTAAAAGCCTAGCGCGCCGCCGACCGACAGTGCAAAGAACGCCGTGAACGTCGCGCCCGGCCACCATGAGTTGGTGTAGCACATCGCGATGTACCAAGGCCCGTAGGAACGGCCGCCAACAGCATAGTCGGAAAACGAGTCACTCTTGCGATTGGTGGCGTACAGCACGCCGATCATCCCGGCCAGAAACAGGCCGATGAGCCCAAAGGTGATGTACAGGTCCGAATTGACGAGAGTGCTGATCATTGTACGTCCCCGTCTTCAGGAATCTCGCCGCTGGCGGACTCGACCCTGTAAAGCACCCAAAGGCCGAGGCCCATCAGCGCAGCGTTCAGAATCCAGTAAAAGATCGGCAGCGGAATACCCAGCACGATGATCGCGCTGCCACTGACCTGAAGATAAAACGGCGGGAACAGCGCCATCATCAACAACGCAAAAAAGTACACACCGAACACGAGCGTTTTCACACGCCCGGGCCGCGCAATCGAAACAGTACCCATGGAAGACTCCTTGAATTTTGGATCTTGCGATTAATCGATCAAGTAAAACTCAAGCAGTAAAAGAGTTGCCGCCAATAGCCCGATCTTGTGATTGTCGGGTCTTGTATTACGCAGGTTCAGACCTGTCTGAGCCAGGTTTCCCAGCGTGGATCGTTGATGGCGTTGCGCGCCCTCATTTGCTTCCATGCACCGTATTTGTAGAAGTCGAAGTCCAGTTGCGACACGGCGTGCTGCACCATCGCCCACGTGGACCATTTGATATCAGCGAGCGCTTTATTGACCTTGATCCGGGCCAGCGTCCGGGTGTCGACGCGACCGAAATAGTCTTCGACCAATTCAAGTTCCACCTCGTCGGTGAAGAACATTTCGCCAAACCAGAGCGCCAGCTCGTAGTGCCGATCGTTATTGGATGCGTATTCGAAATCCACCAGCCTGACTTGCTGTCGATCATTGAGCATGAAGTTACCGGCCAGCGTGTCATTCATGCACGGCGCCAGATCGATGCCTGAGGCTTGCAGCGCGGCTTTCGCTCTGTCGTATTGCAGCGACAACCATGCACCATCCTGAGGTTTCAAGGCGTTGAGCTCAGCCACCTGGGTCTGGTGTTCGGCAATCATGTCGAACACGGTCTTGGTCTGGCACAACAGCGCCTGATCATTGAACGCCTTGAGCCCGAGCAGCGCGTTGTGACGCACGTCGCGCTGCAGAAAATCGAGGTTCGATGACGCCCGCCAGCCTTCCATGAACTCGAACACTTCGACGCCAAACTCTTCAAGAAACGCAAACACCGGCGCGCCGTATCCGGTTGCCGCTGCGGCGACACTGGCGTCATGAGCCGTGCGACGGTCGATGAACATCTCGGTCCCGGCACCCGGAATCTTGAAGAAATACGCGGTATCGGCGCCCTCGACCTCGACGCGCCAGTTGGTGTTGGAAATCCCGCCGCTGACCGGCCTGTACGTGATCCGCTTGCCGCGCCACTGGCTGATGCTGGACACCGCCGCCTCAAGTTGTTGTTCATGAAGACTCATGGCTTCTCCCAAAATATTCATGCGCGCGTCTCCTCAACCTGACGCAGCCAGCTTTCCAGGCGCGGATCCCGGGTGCTCTGCAGGCAGCGCAAAAAGGTCCATTGTCCGAGCTTGGAAAACTCGAGTGACCGCGCAGACACCGTGCCCGCCCAGAACCCCCACAGCGTCCAGTACCAGTCGTTGATCAGCGCATACAGACGGCAGACGGCGTAATCCACTTCAAGGCATTTGCCTGCCCACGCCTCGATACCTTCGCGCCACTGCGCTTCAAACGAAAAAAGCTCGTTCAAGGTGATGGCGACGTCATACCAGGCATCCATGCAGCCGCCGTAATCAAAGTCGACCAGCTTCAGATTCCCGTCCCGCGACACCATGACATTGCTGGTGACGCCATCGCCATGGATCGGCACCGCGTGAAACGGCCGGTTTTGCAGTGCGTCCCATGCCATGTTGACGCATCGATCAATCCACGCATGTTCTGGCGGCAATACAACCCGATCCCGCGTGCATAACACCCGCAGGCGTTGCAGATCATCCATCGGCGAGCGGATGAAATCCGGCACTGCTCCGTTATGAACAGTGCGTTTCAAATCCCATAACCGCTCAAGCCGCCCCGGCGCAATCAGTTCGTCCAGCCGTGCACAGCGCCAGTCTGCCGGGCTCAGCGCTTCAAAAATCAGTACGCCGCTGGCCCTGTCCGCGTTGAGCAACCGAGGTGCTGCGCCGCTCAGGCCCGCACACTCGCTGGCCTGCACGCTGCGCTCGACATCGATCAAAGGCGCCATGTCCGCCTGCAACACTTTTGCGTACCTGGCAGTCTGGCCGTCGGTGACGTGATAACCCAGCCACTCGGTGGCCAGCCTGGACGGCGAGGCAATGCCGGACGGCCCGTCCTGTACGCTCAGGTTGTCGCCCAACCCTGCTTCCGATAATGCAATGTGAAGACGATCCAGCGGTGATGTGTCTTTGAACATGGTCTGCCCTCAGCGAAAGGAATCCGGCGCCGTGCAGGCGCGATGAAGCAAGGCAGTCAGCATTTTCAAACCGTTGTGCATGTCCTCGTCACTGGTGTACTCGGCTTCGTTGTGCGAAAGGCCGTTACGACTGGGGATGAACAACAGGCAGACCGGGTATTTGCTGTTCATGCTGATCGCATCGTGACCGGCCACTGTTGCGCTGTCGGTGATGGGCAGACCCAATTCGGTCGCCACTGCATGCGCCAGTTCGGCGAAGCCGTCGGGAAGTACACCGGGGGCGCGCAGCACGCTGCTCTCGATGTCGAAACGGGTCTGGGTCCGGTCGGCGATCTCATGCAGTGTGGCGTTCAGACGCTCGGCGGCTGCACGCAGCAGTTCAGTGTCTCGCGAGCGATGTTCCGCCAGCAGCGACACGCGGGACGGCACCACGTTGGGCGAGTTCGGCCAGATCTCCACGCGCCCCACCGAGCTGTGCATCTGCAACCCATGCAGGTCGGCTTCCGCACGCACCGCAACGATGGCATGTGCGGCAGCGAGCATTGCATCACGGCGCGCGGCCATGGGCGTTGGTCCGGTGTGGTTCTGCTCGCCGTCGAAACGAATACGTTGCTTCAGCGCGGCCCAGGTCTCCCTGACAACGCCAATCGACAGCTTGCGGCTCTCCAGCGCGGTGCTCTGCTCGACATGAATTTCCACGTAGCCCGCAATGTCGAGGCTGACCGGGCCGTCGCCCAGATAACCGATATCCTGCAACGCCTGCCTGAGGCTGATGCCGTCGCCATCACAACTGTTCCAGGCCTGCTCAAGACTCAGCGAGCCGGTGAACACGCCGCTGCCGATCAGGCTCGGCTGAAAGCGTGCGCCCTCTTCATTGGTCCAGTTCACGACAGCAAGATTGCAGGCCGGCTTTTCTCCGCGCTCGCGCATCTGGCGCCCCAGGCTGGAAACCGCCACGGCCCCGGCGAGCACGCCGTACACCCCGTCGAACCGACCGGCGCTTGGCTGGCTGTCCAGGTGCGAGCCACACACCACATACGGGGCCTGCGGGTCGAAGGTCATCAGGCCGAAAATATTGCCCACCGCATCGATGCGCACCTCAAAGTCATGCGCTTTGAGCCAGTCGCAGAACAGGTCGCGAACCTGACCGTCCTCAACCGATGCCGCGAGCCGGTGCAGGCCACCCGCAGGTGTCGCGCCGATGGCCGAGCTCTCGGCGAACAGCGCCTCGAACCGGGCATGGTCGGCGGCGTCGGGCGTCAGCAATTCATGCGTACAGGATGTCGACATCATCTCTCTCCAGGCGAGCCGTAAACTCAGCCGATAGCGGACGGTTCGTGACCAGGGTCGTGATTGCACTGAATGGCAGGGTGTTAACAAAAATCCGGTGACCGAACTTGCCGTCGTCGGCAAGGATCACGCGCTGCCTGGAATGCTTGACCAGCGTGCGCCGCAACATGGCTTCCGGCTCGTGGTAATCCATCAGGCCTTGTTCAAGGTCGATGGCGCCGATGCCCATGAACGCGATGTCGTAATTGAACTGGCTGGCGAACGCCAGGGTGTGCGGGCCGATCAACGCGTTGTCGTTGCGGCGTACGTCTCCGGGAGCGACCAGCACCTGGTTGTCGCTTTGATGGGTCACCACCTGAGCGATGTCCAGCGAGTTGGTGATGATCCTCAACCGGCTGAATTGCGACAGCGTCTGCGCCAGTGCGAGCGTCGAGGTGCCGGTGTCGAGAAACAGCACCATGCCGTCGTTGATCAGGCCTGCGGCCTTGCTGGCGATACTCGCCTTGGCTTGCGGCTTCATGCGACTGCGGACCTGCAACGGCGGCTCGTCATTCAACTGCGGCAGAATCGCCCCGCCATGAATGCGCCGCAGCTTGCCCATCTCTTCCAGGTACTTGAAGTCGCGGCGAATGGTCTCTTCCGACACATAGAGCGACTGAGCGAGCTCGGACGCCTTGACGCGCTGTTGCTGAGCCAACAGGCGCATGATTTCGTCCAGACGAGGCTGATTGAGCATGGGGCTGACATTCCGTTGTGAAGAAAGGCGTTCAGTGTACCCATGTGTCTTCGGCGGCTGATGGCTGCTCATGTCGGGCGTGCTCATTGCGCAAGCATCGGTGGCAACTGTTGATCCCACGGCGAAATCGCCTCGAAGGCCGCGCAGAATTGCAGGACATCAGCGTCCGCGAAACGAGGACCGACCACCTGCAGACCGATGGGCAACCCGTTCGGGGCAAAGCCGCAGGGAATGGTTGCCGCCGGGTTTCCCGACACGTTGAAGGGATAGGTGAAAGGCGTCCAGCGTGCCCACGGCACAGCGCCATCCTGATCGGCAAAGCCGTCCGGTGCGACCTCATCGGCATCGAAGGGCAGCACGGGAAGTGTCGGCATGATCAGCAGATCGTAATCGTCGAACAGCGCATGCACCCGATTGGCAAAAGCGGCACGCTGTTCGACGGCCTGAAGATAACCGGCAAGATCGTAGCGGGCAGACTGCTCGATCAGGCGGGCGAAACCGGGATCAAGCTCGTCCAGTCTGTCGGCCAGCGCGCGTCCGTAGACCATGCCACGTCCGGCCACCCAAAGCGTTTCAAAGGTGGCCAACGGGTCCGGCCAATCCAGCGCCAGACTACTCATGTCAACCGGCAGGTTTGCAGCGATCTTTTCAACAGCAGCCTCGACCGCGGCTGCGATAAGCGGATCGACAAGCGTGTTGAACAATGTCGGGACGTAAGCGATGCGCAGCTTTCCAAGCGGCTGGTCGCAGCGCGCCAGACAGGATTCTGTTGGTGCCGGAAGCGCCTGGTGATCCAGCGGGTGCGGCCCTGAAAGAATGTCGAACAACAACGCCGAATCGCGCACGGTGCGGGTCATCGGGCCTGCATGGCTAAGCATTTCAGTCGCGGACCATGGCCATGTTGGAATTCGTCCCAGTGAACCCTTGAGCGCGAATATCCCGCAGAACGAACCGGGAATCCTCACCGACCCGCCGCCGTCCGATCCCAGAGACGCTGGAACCATGCGCGCCGCAACCGAAATCGCAGAGCCTGAGCTGGAGCCGCCGCTGGTCAGGCTCGGATTCCACGGTGTGCGCCCGTTGCCGAAAAGCCGCGAGGTACTCGCCCCTGTCCAGCCAAACTCAGTGGTTGCGGTCTTGCCGAGAATGATGGCGCCAGCGTTTTTCAGGCGCTGAATGATGGGTGCGTCCTTGAGCGGAACACTGTCCAGACTGGTCAACGACCCTTTGGTAGTCCGCAAACCTGCCGTGGAAAACAAGTCCTTGATGCCGAACGGGACGCCGTGCAGCGGTCCTTGAATGCGACCGTCGCCTGCCTCGTCATCCTGGCGACGCGCCTGTTCGAGCGCGGCGTCTGCATAAACATCGCCGAAGGCATTCAATGTGTGATTGTGGGTTTTGATCGCTTCAAGGCTCGCTTCCACCAACGCCACAGACGTGATTGTGCCTGCGTCCAGCTGCTCGCGGGCCTGAATCACAGTGGGCATGGAGAAGCGCTTTGACTCAATCAATGGGGATGCTCCGGCAAGTCATGGGCGCGTCGCCCAGGCCAGCGCATTACTGATCAGGTGGAAAAAACCGTCAAGTGGCAAATGTTGTTTTTGTTGTATTTATGGACTTTAAATTTGTAACAGCACCGCAGGGGTGCGAAAAAACGCCGTATTTTCTGCCTGCGCCCAACGCTGGGGCAATAAAAAGGGCCTGCCCGTTTGTGGGTTTCAGGCCCAAAATACCTCAGTGCTTCATCAACGCCTCGATACCTCCAGGCTTGTCATGCACGCCGAATCTGTCCACCAGTGTCGCGGTCGCGCTGTTCATGCCGATCACATCCACTGCGATCCCGGCACTCCTCAGTTTCAACACCACTTTGTCCAGCGCAGCCACAGCGGTGATGTCCCAGAAGTGCGCGTCCCTCAGGTCGATGGTCAGGGTTTCGAGCGATTCTTTCAGGTCGAACGAACGGGCGAACCGGTCTGCGGAACCGAAGAACACCTGGCCGCTGACGTAATAGGTGCGATGGCTGTATTCGGGGTCTTGCTTCGAGCTGACGTCCAGGTAATACGCAATCTTGTTGGCAAAGAACATCGCCGCCAACAGCGTTCCGGCCACGACGCCATACGCCAGGTTATGCGTGGCAACGACCACGACCACAGTGACGATCATCACCAGATTGGTGGAGAGCGGGTACTGACGCAGGTTGCGAATCGAGCTCCAGCTGAAGGTGCTGATGGACACCATGATCATCACTGCGACCAGCGCGGCCATGGGAATGCGAGCCAGCCAGTCTCCGAGGAAGATCATCATCGCCAGCAAGGAAACACCGGCGCTCAGCGTCGACAGACGCGTCCTGCCGCCGGACTTCACGTTAATCATCGACTGACCGATCATCGCGCAACCGGCCATGCCGCCGATCAGTCCGCTGGCAATGTTGGCGACGCCCTGCCCTTTGCACTCACGGTTCTTGTCGCTGGACGTGTCAGTCAGGTCATCGACGATGGTGGCCGTCATCATCGACTCCAGCAAACCCACGACCGCCAACGCCGCCGAGTACGGCAGTACGATCAACAGCGTCTCGAAGGTCAGTGGCACATCCGGCCACAGGAAAACCGGCAGGCTGTCGGGCAGCGATCCCATGTCGCCGACCGTGTGAATCTTCAGCCCCATGAACACCGATATCGCGGTGAGCACCAGAATGCACACCAAAGGCGATGGCAGCAGCGTGCCGACAACCGGAATCCTTGGCAGCAGATAGATGATCGCCAGACCGCCAGCGGTCATGGCGTACACCACCCAGGTGACGTTGGTGAGTTCCGGCAGTTGCGCCAGAAAGATCAAGATGGCCAGTGCATTGACGAAGCCAGTCACCACGGAGCGCGACACGAAGCGCATCAGTTCGCCCAGCCGCAGATAACCCGCCACGATCTGCAAAACCCCGCAAACCAGCGTGGCCGCCAACAAGTATTGCAGCCCGTGATCCTTGACCAGATTCACCATCAGCAGCGCCATCGCACCGGTGGCAGCGGAGACCATCGCAGGGCGCCCGCCCACAAACGCGATGACCGTACAGATACAGAAAGAGGCGTAAAGCCCGACGCGGGGATCGACCCCGGCGATGATGGAAAAAGCGATAGCCTCGGGAATAAGGGCCATCGCGACAACGAGGCCCGCCAGTACGTCGGCCCGGACATTCGATAGCCAGGCAGCCTTGATATTTTCAAGCATTGATTCACCCATGCAGGCACGGCATGACACGCAGCGGCGGGCGCTGGGCGATGCAGGTGCGTCTGTTTTCAGTGGTGTTGAAGGTGCGCTGCGGCCGACAATCAGGCGCAGCAGAAAGCGACCGCAGCTAGAAGGCGATCAGGGTGTTGCGAGGGGGGCGTAGCGCTAAGGCGGCGTAGGGAGCCAGTTGGAACGGAGCAAGGTATTTTCCTTCGTCAGATCACAGATTGACCGGCGCGATGATAACCCTCACAGGGAGCATGGACAACCTGGAGATTGAGCCGCGTCTCTGTTCGAGATGAGTATCTGGAGCGGGCACTGTGTTGCCCGTAGGAGCGGACTTGTGCGCGAAGCTGGCACGCCCGATGAGGATCCAGCGTTTGAAATACGACATTTGAAGACCAACGCAACACTGCGCGCCCCTTCAAGTGTGGATAACTCGATCATCCACACTTGCAACTTCAAAAGGCGTCTCTTGCCACGCGGTGATCTTTCATTCCGGACGCTGATGGCTCAGGAACAATCAGCTGTCACTCTCACCATGACTGTTGCTGTTACCAGCGCTTGGTAGCTGCCTGTCGATAACCCAGCCCGGCGACCGGTGTCTCATTCATGGACATCAGCATGCGCGCTTCACCGACCAGTTCGGACAGTGCGCGACTCGATACCATTCGATCAAGTTTGATTCCCGTCACACAAATGGCGTGATCCGGATTCTCGGGATTGGTCAGGGTCAATGTCAGGGATTCACCCTCGGCAGCATCCCAGGTGCAGCGATGAGGTAACAGCGCCTGTTCGACCATGTGCTTGATTTCAAGCGTTGAAAGTCTGTATGCGTTCATGATTGCCTGCTTCATATAATTTGTAATGGACGGTATTCAGAGGCTGGGTGTCCGCTGGCGTTCCACATAAATATTTATCAGAACAACCGCTACTTAATGCCCACTCTATTCCTGTACAAATTATTAAAAGCTGTAACGCTTCCGTCCAAGTTTTGACCAAGCAAACATTGAGTTTTAGAGCACTTGCTCAATAAATAAGTTTTCTTTTGTTACAACTCCAACGTCATCTCGACACTGTCGATACCCACCCCGTGACCGTCACGTTTCAAGCGGGTCAGCGAAAAACCCAGGCCAGCGTAAAAACCTTGAACCAGCTGGCTGGTGTTGATGTAAGCGTGGCTTACGTGCGGGAGCTCCCTCATCAGGTCAAGCCGGGACAAAACGAGGAACCGGCCCAGGCCATTGCCATGCTGATTTCCGGACACCATGCCCCAGGTGAGTTCGGCCATCGACGGATCGGCAAGCACCAGATACCCACCGCAAGCGAGGACTTCACCCTCGCGCTCCACAACGAAATAGGAACCCACCGGGTCGAGCAGAAAGCGGGCAAATTTGTCGCGCTCGGAAGGGTCGAAAAAGCGTGGCGTGTTGGAGTCGAAAATTTGCAGACAGGTGTCCCTGTCTGCAGGGAGGTAAGGGCGAAGCGTATCCATGTGCAGGCCTTAATGTTCAATGCAGTAAAACTAATCAGCAGACGTTGCGTGAAACAGGATTCGCGCGCAGACCGCATACGTTGATACAGACGGCGCAGACCGGATAGAGCGGCGTGTACCTGCCGCTCAGGGGCGAATATGCTCAACCTTCAACCAAGAAAACCATCCGCCCGAAGCAGGGTTTCCAGGCACTGCTCGGTAATGCCGTAAAACGCTTTGAGTTCCTGGATACGCGCCAGCAGGTGAGTCGGATCGACAGGCTCGGCGCGTTTGACCGCCAGGATCATCTTGTTCTTGTTGGTGTGTTCCAGCGAAATGAACTCGAACACCTTGGTTTCGTAACCGCACGCTTCCAGCAGCAAGGCGCGAAGGCTGTCGGTGACCATCTCCGCCTGCTGGCCCATGTGCAGGCCGTATTGCAGCATTGGCTTGAGCAGGGTCGGGCTCTGGATCTGCAGACGAATCTGTTTGTGGCAGCAAGGCGAGCACATGATGATCGACGCGCCGGAGCGGATCCCCATGTGAATGGCGTAGTCGGTGGCGATGTCGCAGGCGTGCAGTGCGATCATCACGTCCAGCTCGCTCGGCGCAACGGTACGCACATCGCCGTGCTTGAAGACCAGCCCCGGATGCTCGAGACGCGCCGCTGCGTTGTTGCACAGGGTCACCATGTCCTCGCGCAACTCGACACCGGTCACCTCGCCCTGCGCCTGCAGCGTATTGCGCAGATAGTCATGGATGGCGAACGTCAGGTAGCCCTTGCCCGAACCGAAGTCCGCGACCTTGACCGGTTGATCCAGCTTGAGTGGGGAAGACGTCAAGGCGTGGGAAAACACTTCGATGAACTTGTTGATCTGCTTCCATTTGCGCGACATGGCCGGGATCAGTTCATGCTGACGGTTGGTCACGCCAAGATCGGTCAGGAACGGACGTGTCAGCTCCAGGTAGCGCTTCTTCTCGCGGTCGTGCCCGGCGGTGGGTGCTTCGCGCTCCTGCTGCGCCTTGCTCTTGAACAGCGTACTTTTACCTTTCTTGCTGAATTCCAGCTGCACCTCATCGGTCAGCGACAACAGGTGCGCGTTCTTGAACGATTCGGGAATCAGCCCCGCAATGACGTCCACGGCTTCGGCCAGCGGGAAGTTCTTGGTGATGTCACGGGTTTTGTAGCGGTACACGAAAGACAGGCATGGTTGCTCACGGACCGTCAGCGGCTTGATGATCACCCGCTGCAACTCGGCCTCGCTGCCCACGTATTTGGCCAGCACCAGTTTGATCAGCGAGTTCTGGGATAGGCTGGTGTCCAGCAGGCCGAGAAATTGCGCACGATGATCCTGCGCGGCAGAGGATGAAGCGGTGGGTGTCACGGACATCGAACGGTGCCTCAAGCGTCCTCGCAGGGACTCGTAAAAATCAGGCGTGCATTTTAAGCGTGCCGACGCCTGTCAGGCATGACTATTTTCGGTTCTTACGATGAACGCCGACAGGACGGCGGTGGCGCAATGCCTGTAAAACGAATTTTTCGTCGGTCACTATACAAATATATTAAATAGCCGAAAAACGCCGTTACAGTGAAACACGCTGCTCACGGCGTGCTGCATGGCTGTCGAGTGAGCCCTTACTGAACTTGCACAAGGAACGTGCACCATGCATGACCCAAATAATAAATCTGAAATACCCGTACACGCCAAGGTAATGATAACGCCCACCGAGTTTCTCAGGACCCTGGCGGAAGATGAACAAAACAATGGCCGGGCGACGGCGCTGATTCTGACCAAGGAAGACATTCTCAGCATCAAGCGTTACGAAAGACACAGCTTGAACCTGCCCAACACCCTTGCCCGGGTAGAACAACAACTTGGGTTTACGCACAGCGGCATTCCCGGTCTTGAGCCCAAGGACCTGTTGCTGACCTACAGCGCAATCAACCAGCACGCCCAAAGCTGGTCAGCCATTGAAATCGATATCAAAGCCAAGGGTTTCGAACTTGATCTGTTTGCCGGTGAGTTTTCCAATCAGGGCAAGCAGATTCTGGACTACGTCGACAAGATGGAACTCGTCAAGCAAATCCAACTGACCGTTGCCGACCTGACCATCGAAACAGTCAGAAGCCTCAAGCCTGCTCCACTGACAAAAACAGACAAGACAGTCTGTCTGTCATTGGCTGAAACGCTGAGAAAAGTGGGCGTGCAGATTGAAGAGCGTCGAGAGGCATCCAGGAAACTTGCCGACGACATCCAACAGTTTGCTCACGTTCTGAGCGTCGATCTGGTCCCTGGCATCAACGACAAAGTGCGTCTGGCCAGCCGGTCGGATCTGGACGAGGATCTGATCGCACTTGAAGAGGAGATTGATCGTCTTACCGTCGATATTGATCAGAAGCATCAGGAATACAAGACCACGAAAAACAATATTACGCTGGGGCTGCTGGGCGGGATTGTCGGGCTTATTGTGACGGACAGCATATTCGGCACCCAGGCGGAAGCGATCCGCCGTGAGAAAAACCGACTGGTCGCCGAAAAAAAGACCAAGCTGGAAGTGCTCGGATATAAGCGTCCGCTCGCGGCGGCCATACGCAGTCTGGAAGTGCTGTTCGAAGACATGAAGATTCGTATGCTGGATGCTCATCAGAGCGCCGTGAACCTGCGGGATCTCTGGACCATGCTGGCCACTTATATAATGACCGCCGCCAGACAACTGGCGACGATCAACGACCATCAGACGCTAATGGACTTCGTATTTGATTTCAAAAAAGTCGTGACCCCCTGGGAAGAGATAAAGGGCGTTACAACTCACCTGTTGCTGACCTTCGAACAGGCGCTGGATGAGTTTTCAAACCAACAACACAAATAACCATAAGGACATGGACATGATCATCAATACTGCCACCTCCCAACCTGAACAATTGGCAGCACCTGACAGAGCAATCATGGATGCAGCACGTCAACACATTCATACACAGATAACGTCTTTGACGCTCGACTTCCTGCCCGCCATGAAAGAGAAATTATTGCCACTCAAGACAGCGCTCAACGCCGCCGACTCGCAACTTGTGAATCACCTGGCCACGATGACTGCGCAGTTGAAGACCTTCAATCATACGGCCATCGACCGCAAACAACTGCAGATCGAGGCGGACCAGAGTCTGAGCGAAGAGCAGAAGCTCCAGGCTCTCAAGCTGCTGGCTGCCCAGCGAGTTCGTCAGGTAGTAGAGCTGAGCGACGTTTTAACCCATGCAGCTCAAGCAATTGCACGCACCACTGACGATCTTCAGCAGATCAAATTGCAACTCGAGGACAGCAACCTGACAGGCAAACTGCAGGAACAATTAAATGGTTTGAATCAGCAGTCTGCCGCAAGGGAAGCCAGGATGAATGCCGTGGCAGAAGATCGTCGTCTTCTGGATGAAACGGTCAAGACGTTTGAACAGCACAACCTGGCAAACGTGTTCAAGGAAGCGCTGCCTACCGAGGAGGAGCTGTCGACAGTTGCCATTCCCTCACCCCACCTCATGGTGATGCAAGTCGGGCTTGGAAGACTGCAAAAGCTGCTTGGCAAGCTCAGCAATGCACTGAAATATTCCGATCTGATCGCCGAGCGTGACCAACTGCGCCATCGCTACAACACCCTGCTGGCTGAATCTCAAACCACGCAAAAAGAGGCGAAGGCGATTGCCCGAAACCTGGAAGAACTGGCGACACTGGCCAGTCTCGACAATAACAGGGCGGTCTGGGTTCAACAGTCCAGAAAGCTCAGTGATTCGCTCTACCGTTTTCTGGAAAACGACGCTTTGAAAGTGCCGACTCTTGTCAATCTTCACGTGGATCAACTCAGCGCTTACATGAAGTCGATTTACAGCATCACGCGCAGCGATTGAGTCTTGCCGCCGTCCACGGGCAGGAATGCGCTTGGCATTACCTGCCTGTGTCTCCCTAACCCAACACCACCAGTCGATTGGGCAGCTCATTGCGGCCATGGGTGACCGGAACATGATCGGCCAACAACTCGCCGCAGGCATGAATGCAGCCTAAAAACCCCTCAAGAATCTGACCGTTCCTGACCTGCTGAGTGAAGACATCGACCATCGCTTTCCAGGTATCGTCGTGCAGACGGCTGGCAATGCCATGGTCGACAAGAATTTCAACGTAGCGCTCGGCTTCGCTGACGAAAACCAGAATGCCGGTTCCGTCGTGGGTCTTGTGCAGGTTCTGCTCCAGAAACTGACGCCGCGCTAGATTGCCCGCTCGCCAGCGCCGCACCGAAGCGGGCACCAGATGCGCGGTCACCCGTGGAATACGGCAGATCAGCGCGACCACAATGAACGTGCTCATTTGAGCCAGCATCAACTCATCGGCACTCAACCATTGCAGGCAGTAATTGACGGTGCCGGGCAGCAGCAGACCCAGCAGACCGCCCCAGATCAACGGCATGTAGGCATAGTCGTCAGCGCGGGCGGCCAGTACTGTCACCAGTTCGGCATCGGTGCGTTGCTCCACACGATCAATCGCCTCTGCCACCTGCCGCTGTTCTTCTCTGTTCAATAAAGCCATGACTCTCTCATTTCCCGAATCGGTCAATTACCAGTTGCCCGAGGCACCACCGCCATCGAATCGGCCGCCACTGCGGCCTGCAGATTGCTCGCCGGGGCACAGGCGGCCGACCGAGCGCCGAATGCTGACGAACACGATCAGCAGCACAACGAGGGTCAGAACAATGGCCGTCAGCCAGACACGGAAATCGCTCAGCGGCTCTTCATAAACAGCAAGACGGGCCGCAGGTTCAGGGTAATCCGGAACCTGACCACCCAGCGCGGTGATCATCGCCTGTGCGCCACGCTCGATGCCGATGGCAAACCGGCTGTCATTGAATTCAGGCGTGACCAGCATATTGATGATGAGCGACGACTGGGCATCGCTCAACCGGTCTTCAAGCCCAGAGCCGACCTCCATGAGCACCTTGCGCTTTTCACGGTCGACTACCAGCAGGGCACTGTTGGCCTTGCCGCCCCGCCCCAGATCCCAGGCATCGCCCAACTGGGCACCGAACTCTTCGATCGTCGCGCCCTGCAGATCCGCCAGGGTGACGACGACAATTCGCTCACCGGTGGTCTGTTCATAGGCACGCAACAACTTTGCAAGACGCACGGTCGTCTGACTGTCGAGCATCTGTGCCGCATCCACGACGCTGCCCGTCATGGGCGGAAAAACCAGTGCGGGCTGCTCGGCCTGGACACGAAATGCCACGCCCAGCGTCATTACCGCGTACAACATCATCTGTAACACGCACTTCAAATCTGACCTCCGGTGCTTTTTGAAACCATTGAAACGACCGCCTTAGCCAAAACACAAGTTCCCCGGCATAATCCATCGCCGATGCCGAGCACTGAACGACTGTTGACCGAGCGAGGATGTGTACAAAAATCAATCAAACCGACGATTTTCGTACACACCCTGGAAAGCCCTCGTGCAACGAAACGGGCAGCAACTATTCTTGCGCCCTGCTCGAACAATAACGCCAAAGGTCTATAACCCAAAAACTGGCTGTCGGATATTAAACGCGAGTTGCCGACAAAAGCCTTGAGAATTTATTGATGAATAAGCTGTGTTTATTAGGTTTGCTGGTCGGTCTGGCCAGTCACTCCATGATCGCTCAAAGTGCCGCGGCGGTTGACGCTCCGGCCTCTTCTGCCGTCTCGGGCAAGTCCACCCTTCAGGCAAAGAATGCGTTCATCAGCAAACTGATGAAACAAATGACCCTGGACGAAAAGATCGGTCAGCTGCGCCTCATCAGCATCAGCGGTGAAATGCCGCAGCCCATGATTCTCAAGGAAATCGCTGCCGGGCGCATCGGCGGCACGTTTAACTCCATTACACGCTCGGAAAACCGTCCTTTGCAGGAAGCTGCAGTCGCCAAGAGCCGTCTGAAAATTCCGATGTTTTTCGCGTATGACGTTGTCCACGGCCATCGCACGATTTTCCCGATCAGCCTCGGCATGGCTGCAAGCTGGGACATGGACGCCATTGCGCTGACCGGCCGGGTGTCGGCGAAGGAAGCCAGCGCCGACGGCCTGGACATGACCTTTGCGCCCATGGTCGATATCTCCCGTGATCCACGCTGGGGACGCAGCTCCGAAGGCTTCGGCGAAGACACCTATCTGGTCTCGCGCATCTCCGACGTCATGGTCCGCTCGTTCCAGGGCAAGAACGTTGCCGCCAACGACAGCATCATGGCCGCTGTCAAACACTTCGCCCTGTACGGCGCGGTGGAAGGCGGACGCGATTACAACACCGTGGACATGAGCATGACGCGCATGCACAACGACTACCTGCCGCCGTATCGCGCCGGTGTAGACGCTGGCGCCGGCGGCATCATGGTCGCGCTGAACTCGATCAACGGCATTCCGGCGACTTCCAATACCTGGCTGATGCAGGATTTGCTGCGCAAGGACTGGGGCTTCAAGGGCGTCACGATCAGTGACCACGGTGCGATCAAGGAGCTGATCGAACACGGCGTGGCCAAGGACTACCGTGAAGCTGCCAAGCTGGCCATCAAGGCCGGTGTCGACCTGAGCATGAACGACGTGGCCTACGGCGAGCAGTTGCCCGGTCTGGTCAAGGACGGCGAGGTTTCCATGAAGGAAATCGACAACGCCGTACGTGAAGTGCTGGGTGCCAAATACGATATGGGCCTGTTCGCAGCGCCTTACGGCCGCATTGGCGTGGCCGCCGATGATCCGGCCGACACCTACTCCGACGATCGCCTGCATCGCGCCGAAGCCCGCGACGTGGCACGCAAGACACTGGTACTGCTGAAAAACCAGAACGACACCTTGCCTCTGAAGAAGCAAGGCACCATCGCCGTGATCGGCGGCCTGGCGCAGAGCCATCTCGACATGCTGGGCAGCTGGTCGGCAGCCGGTCGTCCCAATCAGTCGGTGACGGTGTATGAAGGTCTGCAGAATGCTGTCGGCGACAAGGCCAAACTGGTCTACGCCCGTGGCGCTAACGTCAGTGACAACGAACACATCCTCAACTACCTGAACTTCATCGAGAAGGAAGTGGAAATCGATCCACGTCCGGCTCAGGAAATGATCGACGAAGCCGTCAAGGTGGCCGAGCAGTCCGACGTGATCGTGGCGGTGGTCGGCGAGTCCCGCGGCATGTCCCATGAATCGGCAAGTCGCAGTAGCCTGACCATTCCGGGCAAGCAGCGCGACCTGATCAAGGCACTCAAGGCCACTGGCAAGCCGCTGGTTCTGGTATTGATGAACGGCCGTCCGCTGGTGCTGGTCGATGAGCAGGAACAGGCTGACGCCATGCTCGAAACCTGGTTCCCGGGCACCGAAGGCGGTAACGCCGTGGCTGACGTGCTGTTCGGCGACTACAACCCGTCGGGCAAACTGGCCATGTCGTTCCCGCGTTCGATCGGTCAATTGCCGGTCTACTACGCGCACCTGAACACTGGCCGTCCTTACCATGAAGGCAAGCCGGGCAATTACACCTCGCACTACTTCGAAGAGCCAAACGGCCCGCTGTTCCCCTTCGGCTATGGCCTGAGCTACACGCAGTTCGACGTCTCGGACATCAAGCTGTCGGACGCCAACATGGCACGCAAAGGCAAACTGACCGCCAGCGTGACGGTCAAGAACACCGGCAAGGTAGCCGGTGCAACCATCGTTCAGCTGTACCTGCGCGACGTTACCGCCTCGATCAGCCGTCCGGTGAAAGAGTTGAAAAACTTTGAAAAGGTCATGCTTGAGCCAGGCGAAGAGAAAGTCGTTACCTTCACGCTCAGCGAGAACGATCTCAAGTTCTACAACGCTCAGCTCAAGTACGCCGCCGAGCCCGGCGAGTTCAAGGTCATGATCGGCCTGGACTCCCAGACCGTGAAAGAGGCGACCTTCAATCTGTTGTAAAAATCGCTGATAGCGCCTTCACGAGCCGAGTGCCCGTGAAGGCGCCCAGGCGGTACGTTCAGGCAGCGCAAGAAACATGACGTTCAAGCATCGCTACTGGCGCCTATTCCTTTATGTGATGCTGATTCTGGCTGGCGCAGCCGTATCAGCCGGACTGGCGATGCGTCAGGCGCAGCGCCATGCCCTGTCGGAAGATGCCGTTCGCGCCAATAGCCAACTGGCGTTGTACGCCAACACGCTGCACACCCTGATCGAACGTTATCGTGCCCTGCCCTCTGTGCTGGCGCTGGACCCGGAAATCCGTACGGCATTGAGCGGACCGGTCACCGAGGATGTCCAGAACCGGCTCAACCTGAAGCTGGAAAAAATCAACGCTGCCGCCCACTCATCGACCCTGGAACTGCTGGACCGCCACGGTCTAGCTGTCGGCGCCAGCAACTGGCAAACCCCCAACAGTTATGTCGGTCACAACTATGGCTTTCGCCCCTATTTCCTGCAAACCCGCGCGCAAGGCACCGGACGTTTCTATGCAGTCGGCGTGACCACTGGCATCCCCGGTTATTTTCTGTCCAGCGCGGTGCTGGACGATGCCTCCGGGTTCATCGGTGCGATGGTGGTGAAACTGGAATTCCCCACCCTTGAACAGGAATGGGGCCAGGGCGATGACCTGCTGATGGTGAGTGACGATAAAGGCATCGTTTTCATTGCCAACCAGCCAGGCTGGCGTTACCGGGAGCTGGAACCCATCTCGCTCGAAAACCGCAGCGAACTGCTGCGCACCCGCCAGTACGACAAGAAACCGCTGACACCGCTGCGCAGCCGGATCATCGATCAACTCGGGGAACACAGCCAGCTGCGCCGCGTCGATGGCCCGGACGGCACGGCAGACTATCTCTGGCAGTCATTGCCGCTGCCGGACGAAAACTGGACGCTGCACCTGCTGCGCAAACCACCGCTGGCCAACGAGGACATCCGTAACGCCGGAATCGCCGCCGCCGGAATCTGGCTGGCACTGGTGTTTCTCGGCCTGTTCCTTTACCAGCGCTGGCGTCTGGCCCGTTTGCGTGAGCGCAGCCGTGATGAACTTGAACGTCTGGTACAGGAACGCACCCGCGATCTGCAGACAGCGCAGGACGGTCTGGTGCAGTCCGCCAAGCTGGCAGCGCTGGGCCAGATGTCGGCAGCGCTGGCCCATGAAATCAACCAACCCCTCACAGCACAGCGCATGCAACTGGCGACCGTGCGTCTGCTACTGGATCAAGGCCGCATCGAGGAAGCCTGCAAGGCGCTGATACCGGTGGATCAGCAACTGACGCGTATGGCGGCGTTGACCGGACACCTCAAGACGTTCGCGCGAAAGAGCCCCGCCGGCCTGCGCGAACGGCTGGACCTGGCAACGGTGGTCGATCAGGCCTTGCTGTTGCTCGAACCACGCCTGCATGAAGAGCATGTCGAATGTGTGCTGCAACTGTCGCGCCCGGCCTGGGTACGCGGTGATGCGATCCGCCTTGAGCAGGTCTTGATCAACCTGCTGCGCAATGCGCTGGACGCCATGCGCGGCAGAACGCCGGCGCGCCTGGAAATACGCATCGAGCCGCTGGACGGTCAATGGCGACTGAGCGTCGTGGACACGGGCGAAGGCATCGCACCTGAAAATCTGAACAGCATTTTCGATCCGTTCTTTACCACCAAACCGGTTGGCGACGGGCTGGGTCTCGGTCTGGCGGTCTCCTATGCAATCATCCATGAACTGGGCGGCCAATTGAGCGCTGAAAACCACGGCAGCGGCGCGGTGTTCCGGTTCAGCCTGCCCAACGACTTTCTGGAGACCTGACCCGGCATGTTGAACTCGGTCATCGTGGTAGACGACGAAGCCCCCATCCGACAGGCCGTGGAACAGTGGCTGACCCTGTCGGGTTTCACTGTCCAGGTATTCGCCCGAGCTGAAGAATGCCTGGCCGAAATGCCGGAGCACTTTCCCGGCGTGGTGCTCACTGATGTGCGCATGCCGGGTATCAGCGGGCTTGAGCTGCTGGCGCGCCTGCAGGTTGTCGACAAGGACCTTCCAGTCATCCTGCTGACCGGACATGGCGATGTCCCGATGGCCGTCGAGGCCATGCGTGAAGGCGCTTATGACTTTCTCGAAAAACCCTTCAGCCCGCAAACGCTGATCAGCAATCTGCGCCGCGCCCTGGAAAAGCGTCAACTGATTCTGGAAAACCGCCGCCTGCATGAACAGGCCGACGCCCGCACCCGGCTGGATACCACGTTGCTGGGCATGTCGCCGAGCCTGCAGACGTTGCGCCATCACGTGCTGGAACTGTCGCAGTTGTCGGTCAATGTGATCATCCGCGGCGAGACAGGCAGCGGCAAGGAGCTCGTTGCCCGCTGCCTGCACGACTTCGGCCCTCGCGCCAGCAAACCATTCGTCGCCCTCAACTGCGCTGCCATTCCTGAACACCTGTTCGAGGCCGAGCTGTTCGGCCATGAAAGCGGCGCGTTCACCGGCGCCCAAGGCAAGCGCATCGGTCGTCTCGAATACGCTGACGGCGGCACGGTATTTCTCGATGAGATCGAAAGCATGCCCATGGCGCAGCAGGTCAAACTGCTGAGGGTATTGCAGGACAAGCGTCTGGAACGGCTGGGCTCCAATCAAAGCATTGACGTCGACCTGCGTATCATCGCGGCGACCAAGCCGGACCTGCTGGAAGAGGCACGCGCGGGACGCTTTCGCGAAGACCTCGCCTACCGACTCAATGTGGCCGAACTGCATTTGCCCGCGCTGCGTGAACGGCGCGAAGACATTCCGTTGCTGTTCAACCATTTTGCCCGAGCGGCGGCAGAGCGCATGGGCCGTGACGCCCCGCTGGTGAGCGCGGCCAGGCTGAGCCAGTTGCTCAGCCATGACTGGCCCGGCAATGTGCGCGAACTGGCCAATGCTGCCGAACGCCAGGCCCTGGGTCTGACGCAGCCGGACGCGCAAACACTCGTCGAACCTGGTGGACAGTCTCTGGCGGCCCAGCAAGAGGCCTTCGAAGCCCAGTGTCTGCGCGCTTCGTTGAGCCGACACAGGGGCGATATCAAAGCGGTGCTCCATGAATTGCAGCTCCCGCGCCGGACCCTCAACGAAAAAATGCAGCGTCACGGCCTGACGCGGGAAATGTTCCTGAGCTGAAGACGACCTGTCGAAAATACTTGCCTGGGCAGAAGCGAACATTTCCAGATACGCCGGGTCTGCATACTGTCACGCCGCCTTTGGTCGTGATGGCTGGATAGTTGGAAGGCACAATGACATCATGCCAACCCTAATACTCCAGCCAACCTCAGCAGTCCGAAACATGGGGCATTTTCTACCGTGAATACTCCCCTCGACCTCCCTTTGGGTGGCGGCGAAATGGGTCGGCTTATCCGAGAGACAGACTGGTCGACGTCTGCTCTGGGGACCAGGAACAACTGGCCATCGGCGCTGTTGTCCTCAATGAATTTGATGCTCAGTTGCCCGGACAGCATGTACGTGCTGTGGGGACCTGAATTCACGCTGTTCTTCAATGACGCCTACTGCGCCGTGCTGCCTGTCGCAGCCAGCCAGGCACAAGGGCAGCCTATCGCTTCGGTCTGGGGCGATGCCTGGGAAGACGTGCGTTATCTGGCCGAACAGGCGATGGCCGGTCACAGCTGCCGATCCGATAACATCCAGCGCACTGTGACCCGTAACGGAAAATCCGAGCTGACCTGGTGGTCGTTGTCCTATTCGCCGCTGTACGGCAACACGGGCGTGATCGAAGGCGTTTTCTGCCGGGTCAACGAGACCACGGCGCACGTACTCGCCCAGGCCAGACAGAACGAGAACGAAGCCTTCACCGACCGGGTCCTGTCGAGCATCAACGACTGCATCAAAGTGCTGGACCTCGACTCGCGCCTGACCTTCATGAGCGAAGGCGGTCAACGCATCATGGAAGTCAGCGACTTCAACGCGATCCGCGGCTGTCCGTGGCCGGATTTCTGGCAGAACCAGGGCAATCTCGAAGCCAAGGCCGCAGTCGAAGCAGCCCGGGCGGGAAAGAGCGCCAGTTTCATGGGCTCGGCGCAGACCATGGCGGGCACCGTCAAATGGTGGCACGTGCAGGTCAGCCCCATTTTTGGCACCGACGGAAAGCCGGAGAAAATTCTCTGCGTGTCCCGCGACATGACCCAGTTGCGCGATGCTGAAGAGGCCCTGAAGGCCTTGAATGAATCGCTCGAACAACGCGTGGTGGAGCGCACCCGTGATCGCGACCGGATCTGGCGACTCTCGACCGACCTGATGCTGGTGGCGCAGTTCGACGGCATCATCAATGCCGTCAATCCGGCCTGGACTCAGGCGCTGGGCTGGTCCGAGCAGGCGCTTGTGGGCGGCCAGTTCCTGACGCTGGTGCATCCCGATGATGTGGACAGCACGCTTACCGCCATGAGTGGGCTGGAGAACGGCCAGAACATTCCGCACTTCAAGAATCGCTATCGGCATGCCGACGGCTCGTACCGCACGATTGCCTGGACGGCGGTGCCGGACCAGCAGTTCATCCATGCCGTGGGCCGCGACATCCAGGCTGAGGAAGAAGCCAATGAAGCCCTGAGGCTTTCTCAGGATGCGCTTCATCAGGCACAGAAACTGGAAGCCATCGGCCAGCTCACAGGCGGCGTGGCGCACGACTTCAACAACCTGCTGACCGTGATCCGCTCCTGCAGCGACCTGTTGAAACCTGCTGATCTGGACGAAGCGCGGCGGGTCAAATACGTCGAGGCCATCTCCAGCACCGTGGACCGCGCTGCACGGCTGACCGGCCAGCTACTGGCCTTCGCTCGTCGACAGGCGTTGCAACCTGAAGTGTTCGACGTGGGCGAAAGCGTTGCCCGTATCGGGGAAATGATGGACACCCTGACCGGGTCGCGGATTCAGGTCGATATCGATGTGCCCGCAGCCCCGTGTTTCATCTTTGCCGACGGCAGCCAGTTCGACACGGCACTGGTCAACATGGTGGTCAACGCCCGCGATGCGATGGCAGGCTCGGGCCGCCTGACCATCAAGGTGGAACGGTCTGCCTGCCCGTCCAGCGAACTTTCCCCTTCACTGAGCGACGGGGACTACGTGACAGTGACCCTGACCGACACGGGCTCGGGTATTCCCAAGGAAAAACTGGGGCTGATCTTCGAACCGTTCTACACCACGAAAAGCGTCGGCCAAGGCACCGGACTGGGCCTTTCGCAGGTGTTTGGCTTTGCCAAGCAGTCGGGCGGTGAAGTGCTGGTCGAAAGCGAGCTGGGCAGCGGCAGCCGCTTCACGCTGTGCCTGCCCAGCGCGCAGAATCATGAGATCGCTCCCGAGCAGAAAGGCCAGACCCTGAGCGCCCTGCCCGGCCTGTGCGTGCTGATGGTGGAAGACAATCAGGACATCGGCACCTACACCCGCCCGATGCTTGAGCAACTGGGATTTCAGGTGGTCTGGGTCTCCAGCGGCAGCGAGGCGCTGCAGGAGCTTTCGGGCAACCCCGAGAGTTTCCAGGTAGTGTTTTCGGACATCGCCATGCCGGGCATGAGCGGTCTTGAGTTGTATGCCGAGATCGAAACGCGCTACCCATGGATGCCAGTCGTGCTGACGACCGGTTACAGCACTGAGTTCGCCCAGTTCGCTCAGGACGAATCGCACCGCTTCGACCTGTTGCAGAAACCCTACGCGCTGGAAGACCTCGCCACCCTTCTGCACAAGGCAGCGTCTCGACGTACAGAATCGAAGGACTGAAATACTGCTCGCCGTTTCAGCCCGGACCGGACATTCTTTTACTTTTTGAGCACTTGGACAGCCGTATGCAAGGAGAAGGTTTGACATGATTGTCGGTATTGATTTGGGCACGACCAACAGCCTGGTCGCCGTGTGGCGCGACGGTAAAAGCGAGTTGGTCACCAACGCGCTGGGAGACACCCTGACCCCCAGCGTCGTCGGGCTTGATGACGAGGGCCAGATTCTGGTCGGCAAGGCAGCACGGGAGCGCCTGCAGACTCATCCCGATAAAACCACCGCACTGTTCAAGCGCTACATGGGCAGTGCCCAGCAAGTGCGTCTGGGCGCCGATACCTATCGTCCGGAAGAGCTGTCGTCGCTGGTACTCAAAAGCCTGAAGGCCGATGTCGAGCGCGCCTACGGTGAGCCGGTGACCGAAGCCGTTATCAGCGTGCCAGCCTATTTCAGCGATGCCCAGCGCAAGGCCACGCGCATCGCGGGTGAGCTGGCCGGGCTCAAGGTCGAAAAGCTGATCAACGAACCCACGGCGGCGGCGCTGGCCTACGGACTTCATCAGAAGGAAGGCGAAACGTCCTTTCTGATCTTCGATCTGGGTGGCGGTACGTTTGACATTTCGATCCTGGAGCTTTTTGACGGCGTGATGGAAGTCCGCGCCAGCGCGGGTGACAACTTTCTTGGCGGCGAAGATTTCGACAGAGCCTTGCTCGACCATTTTGTCAGCGCACATCAGGGCGACTCCAACTTTCCCGCAAGAGCGCTGATCGAGCCCTCGCTGCGACGTGAAGCGGAGCGGGTTCGCAAGGCGCTGGGGCAAGATGAATTTGCCGACTTCGTCCTGCGTCACGCAGACCGCGAGTGGCGCAGGACCATTACCCAGGAACAGGTCGCAGAGCTTTATGCCCCGTTACTGGCGCGCCTGCGCGCACCTATCGAGCGGGCACTGCGTGACGCGAAGATTCGCGTCGCGGATCTCGATGAAATCCTGCTGGTGGGCGGCACCACGCGCATGCCGCTGATCCGCAAGCTGGCCGCCGGCATGTTCGGGCGCTTCCCGTCGATCACGCTCAACCCCGATGAGGTGGTCGCTCAGGGTGCTGCGATCCAGGCCGCGCTCAAACAGCGCGATGCGGCGCTGGAAGAGATCGTGCTGACCGATGTCTGTCCCTACACACTGGGTATCGAGATTTCCCAACGGGTCTTCAACGGGCATCAGGGCGGGCATTACCTGCCAATCATCGAGCGCAACAGTGTGGTGCCTGTCAGCCGGGTACAGACCGTCAACACGGTCTCGGACAATCAGAGCGAGGTCATCCTGAGGATCTTTCAGGGTGAAAGCCGACTGGTCAAAGACAACATTGCGCTGGGCGAGCTGAACATCCCGGTCCCCAAAGCCAAGGCAGGCGAGATCGAACTGGACGTGCGCTTCACCTACGACAACAACGGGCTGCTCGAGGCCGACGTGTCGGTCCAGGCCACTGGCATCAGTCACAGGCTGGTGATCGAAAACAATCCAGGGGTCATGACGCCGGCCGAAATTCAGGATCGACTCAAGGTACTGGAAGCACTCAAGGTTCATCCTCGCGAAAAGCAGGTCAACACCCACCTCATGGCACGCCTGGAACGTCTGTATCAGGAGTATCTGGGTGAGCAGCGTGAAATGCTCGGCAACTGGGCCGCTCAGTTCCAACGTGTGCTGGAAACCCAGGATGAGCGTCAGATTGGTGAGATGCGCAAACATCTCGAACAGCAGGCAGACCACTTCGAACGAGGTGAGTGGTGACGACAATGGATTGTTGGGGTGTGCTGGAGCTGGATCACGACGCCGACGAGCGCAGTATCAAGCGTCAATATTCAAGGCTGTTGAAAACGACCCGGCCTGACGATGACCCTGTGGCCTTTCAGACTCTGCGCACGGCGTATGAACAGGCGCTGAACCGGGCGCGCAACCGCTTCGAAGACGACGAGAGCGACGAGGAAGACAGTCTTTTCGCCACGCCCGGCGTCTGGAACACAGAGCCTGCGGATCATCGGCCTGCTCTGGAGCTTGTGCCTGTCGCACCGCCTCTTATGCCGACGCTGACAAAGGTCGAACCTGTGCGCCCGGCCGTCGTCGAGACAAGCTGGTATGAACAGGCCATGCGGACCACGCCACAGAATCTGGAGTCGCAACACCAACTGGCGCGGGAACAAGGCTGTGATGACGAATTTCAGCAGCACCTGGCCAAGCGCTGCCTGCTTGAACCTGACGAACATCTGGAGCTGATTCAGGCGGCAGTCGTCCGGTTGCACTGGTTGACGCCCCTGCAAAAGCTGCAGTTCAGGGCGCATCAGACGCAACGCCTGACACAAGCCCTTCTGGACAGCTCGTTGCCCGCGTTTCGCGACCTGCTCGCCAGGCATCAGGAGCGTGAATTTCTGGACGCGCTGAAGGCGCTGGAGCAACAACCTTGGTTGTCATCACTGGATCAGCATGACCAGCTCGAACACTGGACCATGACACTGCTGCTCAACACCGATGAATGGAGCGCTTCCCTTTTCGAGCGCATTTCAGGTCTCTTCGATTGGGATCGGAAACACGACGTACACTCCGGCACACCCTCGCTCTGGATGCACCTGATCGAGCGCTGCGAGAAAAAGGAGTTTGCCCGACGCCAGCAGCAGTTGCTGTCAGGCCCTCTGGACAGCGCCGACGCTCATGCTGCGCAACTGTTGCTCGATCCACCCCCGCTGAGAGAGCAGTTGCGTATCGCCAGGGAATGCGATGACGACGTCTGGATAGCCTGCAATCGATTGAGCTTTGACCTGTCGGAGCGTCATCCGGAACTCCTTGAACTGTTTCCGGATGCAGACCTGCATGGCTGGCGAAAACTGCGCCGTCAGGTTGGTTTCAACCCTTATGCCAGAGTATATGCCGCGGGCGTATCTCTCGCCCTGACCGCGCAGTACTTCCAACAGCCCGGCAAGACGTCCATCGGCTTTGACCTGTTCTTCTGTTTCGTCATGACGCCTGTGCTGATGATGACGGCTTTTTACATCGCACAGGCCATCTGGCAACCGTTCAGAGACGCGTTTGAATCGACGGATAAATGGCTGAGTGAACGCGTGTTGCCCGTGTCGCTCAGTTGGCCGGGTTATCAGGCCCTGGTACTGGCCCACGGCATTCCGATAGTGCTCGTCGGCGTCCTCTACGCGCATTCTGGCCCGATACCGCTCGCCTCTTATATTGCCGCCCTGTTGATCTGGACTTACCTGTCTCCCTACCGACTGTCTTTGATCAAAGACGCCGTCGGTGCCAGGACCGGTGGATGGCGCAAGCTTAAAGAGGTCTGCTCAAGGAACATCGGCAAATGGGCGATGCTCACGCTGGGCTTGATGTTCGCCTTTGTCATTGCCGTGATCATCTTCGGGCCTGGGCCTGGAAGTTAGCCGAGCGAACAACGCCATCGGCAATAATCCGCTCATCCAAACGCCCCGGATGAGCGGATTATCGCTCATCCAACGTTTTCAACCCCTCTAAAACAACCCTCTCTGGTGTGGCACAGCTCCTGCTATGGAACTGGTCAGGGCATTGAATGCCTCCTCTAAAAATAATGAAAAAGGATCACCATGGAAATTTCCAACTCCCTACCGAAGGGGTCGGCGGGCGCCGCCGCTGCTCCGAAAACCACTTCGAGTCGTCTCAAATCCATTTTCAGCGGTTCGGTCGGCAACATGGTCGAGTGGTATGACTGGTACGTCTACGCCGCCTTCTCGCTGTACTTCGCCAAAGCCTTCTTCCCCAAGGGCGACACCACTGCCCAGCTGCTCAACACGGCTGCGATCTTTGCCGTCGGCTTTCTGATGCGTCCGATCGGCGGCTGGCTGATGGGCCTGTACGCTGACTACAAGGGTCGCAAAGCAGCGCTGATGGCTTCGGTGCTGCTGATGTGCTTCGGCTCGCTGATCATTGCCCTCACGCCCGGTTACGAAAGTATCGGCGTCGGCGCACCGATCCTGCTGGTGTTCGCCCGTCTGCTGCAGGGCCTGTCGGTCGGTGGCGAATACGGCACCTCGGCTACCTATCTCAGTGAGATGGCGACCAAGGAACGTCGCGGCTTCTTCTCCAGCTTCCAGTACGTCACCCTGATTTCCGGCCAGCTCATCGCGCTGGGCGTGCTGATCGTGCTGCAACAGACGCTGACCACCGAGCAACTGTACGCGTGGGGCTGGCGTATCCCGTTCGTCATCGGCGCACTGTGTGCGGTGGTTGCGCTGTTCCTGCGTCGTGGCATGGAAGAGACCGAGTCCTTCACCCGCAAGAAAAAGGAAAAGGCCAAGGAAAGTCTGATGCGCACGCTGATGCGTCATCCCAAGGAACTGATGACTGTGGTCGGCCTGACCATGGGCGGTACGCTGGCGTTCTACACGTACACCACCTACATGCAGAAGTATCTGGTGAACACGGTCGGCATGAGCATCACGGACTCGACGACCATTTCGGCGGCAACGCTGTTCCTGTTCATGGTGTTGCAACCGGTGATCGGCGCGCTGTCGGACAAGGTCGGCAGACGCCCGATCCTGATCGCGTTCGGCGTGCTGGGCACCTTGTGCACCGTGCCGATCCTCACCACCCTGCACACCATCCAGACCTGGTGGGGCGCGTTCTTCCTGATCATGGCAGCGCTGATCATCGTCAGTGGCTATACCTCGATCAACGCGGTGGTAAAGGCGGAACTGTTTCCGACCGAGATTCGCGCGCTGGGCGTGGGCCTGCCCTACGCACTGACCGTGTCGATCTTCGGCGGCACGGCTGAGTACATTGCGCTGTGGTTCAAGAGCATCGGCATGGAAACCGGCTACTACTGGTACGTTACGGCCTGTATCGCGTGCTCGCTGTTGGTGTATGTCTTCATGAAGGACACCCGCAAACACTCGCGAATCGAAACCGACTGACCTCGCGTCTCAGTGATAAAGGGCAGCCAGCAGCCGGGGCTGCCCTTTTTTGTGGGCGCAAATCAGACTGTCATTTCATAGACTGGATGTTTCCAGGTGTTTCACTGCGGTGCAGGTTTTAGCCGAAAAACAGCTCCAACCTACTGAATTTAATAATATTAAAATTTGTCAAGGGCCTTTATTACAAGATTTTTCAGAAAATGCACCATCATGATGCCATCAGCCCTGCAAGGCCCGAAAACAGAGCGCTCCGGCCAATTATCATTTTCAGCGATGGTCGGTAGCAATCCGATTAACTTCTTAATAATCGGCCAGCGCGTAGCATTGCCTCCATACCGGGATGACAACTCACCCGACCCAAACTGGAGACACCCTCATGAAAACTACCAAACTGATTTTCGGCCTCGCTTTCTCTGTTCTGGCTTCGAGCGCTTTCGCACTGCCAGTCGTGACTGCCAGCGACCTGTCGAACGCCCCTGTCGTTGCCGAAGGCGGCACGAAGCACACCAACGTCGGCTCGATCCGCGTAGCTGCTGACGGTGCTGATCGCGTCGGTGCCAACCGCCAGGCCGCCGATGGTGCTGACCACGTTGGTGCAAACCGCCTCGCTGCCGATGGTGCTGATCGCGTCGGTGCAAACCGCCAGGCTGCCGATGGTGCTGACCACGTCGGTGCAAACCGTCTGGCAGCTGATGGTGCAGACCGTGTAGGTGCCAATCGCCGCGCTTAAGCAACACGCTTCACAACCCCTCAAAGCCCGGCACATGCCGGGCTTTTCAGTGTCTGAAGGCTGGCATCCGCTGCCAAAGCGCAGCACTATGCTGCCAACCCCGTCATTGAGCTGATCAGGAAACAAGCATGTCAGACGCTATTCACTCCTATGAACCGTCCAAAGGTCATGGTTTGCCTCACGACCCGTTCAACGCGATTGTCGGCCCGCGACCCATTGGCTGGATTTCGTCCCAGGACGCCAACGGCAAGCTGAATCTGGCGCCTTACAGCTTCTTCAACGCGTTCAACTACGTGCCGCCGATCATTGGTTTTTGCAGCGTCGGCCGCAAGGACAGCCTGAATAACATCGAGCAGACCGGAGAGTTCGTCTGGAACCTGGCAACACGTTCGCTGGCTGAAGCCATGAACCAGACCTGCGCCCCGGTCGGTGCGGACGTCAGTGAATTCGAACTGGCCAACCTGACGCCGCTGGCTTCGCACATCGTGGCTGTGCCGCGCGTACTGGAAACGCCGGTCTCGTTCGAATGCAAGGTCACGCAGATCGTCCAGCTACAGCGCGCCGACAAGGAGCTGGTACCCAGCTGGCTGATTCTGGGCGAAGTGGTTGCGGTGCATATCGCCAAATCCCTGCTCAAGGACGGCGTCTACGACACGGCCGCCGCCGAGCCGATTCTGCGCGGCGGCGGGCCTGCGGATTATTTCCAGCTGGGTCCTGAAGCTTTGTTCAAGATGTTCAGACCGGGCGCCTGATCAGGCGTATCACCAGACCAGTTCACCCTCGGCGTCGACGCTGGCCAACCGCTCAAGCTCTGCGGTTGCGGCCAGATCGGCCTCGTGGGCGGTCTTGAACGTCTGCCCCGGCAGAACCGCGTGAAAGCGCGGAGCTCCTCCGGCGCGAGCCTTGACCGCGATTGCCGCACGGTAACCCTCCTCGCCGGGCATTACTGCAGATACAGCTTCGAATTCTTCGTATTCCTTGCGCGCCATCGGTCTTGAACCTGCCAATCAGTGAAAGCACGAATTTTAGCCTGTAAGGCTGACGGTGTGTTGCTAGCGCATTCTGTACAGCCTCCATTCCTGTCCTACACTCCAATCAGCTCTTTCAAATTGCTTTGCAACTGAAGTGAGGAGTGCGACATGAGACCCATAACAAGAAAATGCATGGCGGTGGCAGGTGTTATCGCTGTACTCGGTGTTTATGCAGCCGGTGCCTGGCGCACCGAGCTGGCGCGACAGGCACCGACGGTCGTGAGCTGCTCGTTCGGCCATTGCGTGCCGACCAACTCAACCTTCAGCGCGTTGCGATGACAGATAGTGCTTCATGTATTTCATCGCTGATCATATGAAGGGAGCTATCGATTAGCCCCCTATCGGATTAGACTGGCCAGACATCTCCCGTCACATTTGCGGCGGGTCAACACTGCCATCAGGTTCTGCCTTGACCAGTCTTCCCCCTACCCCCACTGCTATCCGCAGCATTCTGTTCGCATTGATGATGGCCGTGTTCCTCAGTGCGCTCGACCAGACCATTGTCGCGGTCTCGATGCCTGCCATCTCCGCCCAATTCAAAGACATCGATCTGCTGGCCTGGGTGATCTCCGCCTACATGGTTTCGCTGACCGTTGCCGTGCCCATTTACGGCAAGCTGGGCGATCTGTACGGACGGCGCAAGCTGATGCTGTTCGGCCTCGGGCTGTTCACCCTGGCCTCGCTGTTCTGCGGACTGGCCCAGAGCATGGAGCAATTGGTGCTGGCTCGCGTGCTGCAGGGCATTGGCGCGGGTGGCATGGTGTCGGTCAGCCAGGCGATTATTGCCGACATCGTTCCGCCCCGTGAGCGAGGCCGTTATCAGGGCTATTTCAGCAGCATGTACGCCGTCGCCAGTGTCGCCGGACCTGTGCTCGGTGGCCTGATGACCGAATACCTGTCGTGGCGCTGGGTATTCCTGATCAATCTGCCGCTGGGGATATTCGCGTTGGTGGTGGCCTGGCGCACGCTGAAAGGGCTGCCGATTCCGCAACGCAAACCGATCATCGATTATCTGGGCACGATACTGATGATCATCGGCCTGACTGCCTTGCTGCTGGGCATTACCGAGATTGGCCAGGGCCACGGTCTGGATGATATGCAGGTGCAAGCGCTGCTGGGCGTCGCCCTGCTGACCCTTGCGCTGTTTGTCTGGTATGAAAGGCGCGCCAGAGAGCCGCTGTTGCCCATGCACCTGTTTGCCAACCGCAGCGCGGTGCTTTGCTGGTGCACGGTATTTTTCACCAGCTTCCAGGCCATCTCGCTGATTGTGCTGATGCCGCTGCGCTACCAGACGGTCACCGGTGGTGGCGCCGACAGCGCGGCGCTTCATCTGCTTCCTCTGGCGATGGGCATGCCGATGGGTGCTTATTTCGCCGGGCGGCGTACGGCCCTGACCGGACGTTACAAGCCCCTGATCGCCACCGGTGCGGTGCTGATGCCCATCGCGATTCTGGGCATGGCGTTCACCCCGCCGCAGTCGATCGTGCTGATGAGTCTGTTCATGATTCTGACCGGTATCGCGTCAGGCATGCAGTTCCCGACCTCACTGGTAGGAACACAGAACTCGGTCGACATCAGGGATATGGGCGTTGCCACCAGCACCACCAACCTGTTCCGCTCATTGGGCGGTGCGGTCGGCGTGGCGTTGATGTCTGCCCTGCTGCTGGCCATGCTGCAGCACACCGGCGTCGGTCAGCTGGAGCCTGGGGCCATCGGCCATGAAGGCGCTTCAGGGAATGTGTTGCTCGACAGTCTGAATGCTGCCACCGGCCCGGCGCTGGAGACCTTGCACGCCGAGCTGGCCCTGACCTTCAGAAACCTGCTGATCACCAGCGCGGCCATCTCGTTGCTGGGTATTGCCGCTGCCTGGGCCATGCCCAACAACCTTCTGCGGGGCCGTGACTAGTCGCGGCCGATGACGAGGCGGCGGTCACTCCGACTGAGCCGCCCAGAACCACTGGGTTCTCTTGCCTTTCAGGTGTTCGAACGCGGGCATGATTTCGCTTTCATTGAAGAACCGCCGAGACCGGGCCCTGGCATTGCTGAACCAGTAGCCCGCCTGAGGACATGCCCGACCGGCATCCACCGGCTGAGGAGGCTTTTCGTCAAAACGGGCGAACCACTGCGCAGTTGTCTGCCTGGTAAAGCCGAGCCCCGGTGCCAGATAGGGGTGAAGATTGCCGGTGTCCTGCAAACGGATCGGCTTGATCACCTTGTTGACGGCCCTATAGGAAGCAGGCGGGAGCCGACCGCGCTCGCCCAGTTCAGGGACGTTTCCGGCGCGGATCATCAGCCCGGTGCTGTACGCATGGAAGACGATATCGCTGTGCCCGCTCAACTGAGCCCGGAGCCTGTCGCTGCTGCCCAGGCGTCTCACGAAAGACTCGCCCAGAACCGTATACCAGCCCACACCCTTGATATGGTCCAGCAGGCGAAGGCTTTCTATATGCGGTCCGGGATCGACCATCAGCCCCACATACTGCTGGGCGAGCCGATACTCCCACGAAAGATACTGATGTCCGTCACAGGGAAGGATGCAGGCCAGACCGCCGAACCCATGTTCGGCCTGCACTTCGCTGCTCAGGTACCGGATCCAGCCTTCATAGTTTTTAAGGCCGTCGGGCTCGGTCAGGTACGACCAGGGCAATACCATTTTCAGACAGGAAAGATCATTGTCGGCCTGCCCTTCAGAGGTGTTCATGACAAACAGGCTGTAGCTGGCAACTTCGGCCTGGGTGGCGCTGGCAATCGACCAGACGAACTGGTCCTGTGGCGAACCATGGACCACCTGGCGTCGGCAGGAAGCGAACCCGGAAGGTGTCAAACGACGCATGCGTTTATAAAGCTGCCATTTGAGCACCGGTTTGAAGGCCGTGTAGAAGCGTGAAAAACAGGCCTCCACCCGCTGCTTCGCATCCTGTGTATGGCCTTTTCTGAAATACAGCGTGGTGATCAGCCCCAGACGAACGACCGGCATTCCCTGTGCCGAGTCCACGGCAATGCGCTCGGCCTGTAACTCCAGCTTTAACAGTGGGCTAATGCAATCCAATACAGCCTGCGGCATCATTCGGCCCTCCCCCGGCTGACAACCGGCGCGGAGCTTTGTGCAAAGCCATCAACGTCCGGATGATCCATCCGTCGGAATGAGGTTCGGCCAGCGCAGCTCAGGCGGATTGTCGCCTGGCGGGCTTTTGCACAACTGTCCTTGTTTTCAACGCATATAGGCGCAAGATTTCGCCTGGACATGCAACTTCCCTCTCACCATGTCGATTAGGGAGCGAAGAGTGAAGGGAGTTTCGAAGCGGAGCAATACACGGAATTTAGTTTGGGAAATCAGCTACATGTTTCAGGAAATGTCCTACCGACTTCCTACAGGCTCATGTCATCCCATGCCGTAAAAGCGTATTGCAGACACATAAGCGGACGGACAAATGTCAACAAACGGTAAACTTTTTGTTTACCGCAATTAATTGAATTCGAAGGGTGCCCATTTGGAACCCGACAGCGTTATATTCTGTCAGCCTTCAATCAGAAGCTGTGGCACACGCAGTGAAGGGCTGAAACGCAGCATGTCCATGCAGACTTCGACCAGTTGCTCGGACTCCGACGGCAGTGAGTAGCTGTCGGGCACCAGCAACCACTGGTAAATAATGCCGTTTACGTATGAAAACAGAGCGACCGCCGCGCGAGCCGTATCCAGATCTTCTGGCAATTGTCCCTGACGCACGGCATTGCTCAGCCCCAGTTGAATACGCTCGTGGCACCCAATGGCGTTCTCTTGACGTTGACGACGGAAATCACACATCTCGTCAGTAAACTCGCATTTATGAAAAAGGATTTCATTGATGCGACGGGTTTTAGGGTCAAGTGCAAGCTCATGAAACAGATGAACCAAGAGATTCTTCATGCAACCCAGCGGGTCTTCTTCGTCTTCGTCCTGACTGGCCTGCGACATTTCGTCGAGCGGTTCCTGCAGGCTGTCCAGCATCGCCTGCACCAGATCGGCCTTGTTGTTGAAATGCCAATAGATGGCCCCCCTCGTCACACCGGCAAGCGTCGCGATGTCGGCCAGCGTCGTGCGAGCCACACCGCGCTCATAAAACGCCTGCTCGGCAGCCTCCAGTATCTGGCTGCGAGTGATCTGAGCTTCCTCTTTGGTGCGACGAGCCATGGCAATCAACCTCAAAAAAATCTCTTCAGGCACCTATGTGGTTCACGGCCTGGAGACAAAACCGGGCGGCAGTTGTTTTGCCTTGTCCCGAACCCGCTGATGGCACCCTTCGCGGCGAATGATTGCACAGGGAAGGTATTTACAAACAGCCATGAATGTAAGTATATTCCTTAGCATGCTACTTATCTAGCCGAAATATTTTTTAACACTTCAACACTCTGTTGAGTAAACAGGCTCCTGCCCCGAGGATCTTCATGCAATTCAAGCCAGCTGTTACCGTTCTGGTCACTGCCGTCGCCCTGGCAACCCTGCTCAGCGGTTGTGGCAAGAAGGAGCAGGAGGCCCCGCCTCCGCAGACCCCTGAGGTCGGTGTCGTCACACTGAAAGCCCAGCCTTATACCCTGACCACCGAACTGCCCGGCCGAACCACTGCGTTCCGCGTGGCTGAAGTCCGGCCGCAGGTCAACGGCATCATTCTCAAGCGCCTGTTCACCGAAGGCGGTGATGTGAAGGCCGGTCAGCAGCTGTATCAGATCGATCCTTCTGTTTATGAAGCCAGCGCCAACAGCGCCAAGGCGACCCTGCAGTCGGCCAAGTCGATGTCCGACCGTTACAAGCAGCTGGTGAATGAGCAGGCCGTCAGCCGTCAGGAGTACGACACTGCGCTGGCGTCGACCCAGGAAGCTCAGGCTGCCCTGCAGTCCGCCCAGATCAATCTGCGTTTCACCAAGGTACTGGCGCCGATTTCCGGCCGCATCGGTCGCTCGGCTGTCACCGAGGGCGCGCTGGTCAGCAATGGCCAGACCAACGCAATGGCGACAATCCAGCAACTGGACCCGATCTACGTGGACGTCAATCAGTCCTCGGCAGACATGCTCAAACTGCGCGCCGACCTGGCCAGCGGCCGGTTGCAGAAGTCGGGTGACAACTCTGCGTCGGTCAAGCTGACCCTGGAAGACGGCAGTGAATACCCGCAGGAAGGCAAGCTCGAGTTCTCCGAAGTGTCGGTCGATCAGGCCACCGGTTCGGTGACGTTGCGCGCTGTGTTCCCCAACCCGGATCACATGCTCCTGCCCGGCATGTTCGTTCACGCTCAGCTGAAGGCTGGCGTCAACAGCAAGGCCATCCTGGCGCCGCAGCAAGGCGTGACCCGCGACCTGAAAGGCACGCCGACCGCTCTGGTGGTCAACAAGGACAACAAGGTCGAGCAGCGTGAACTCGTCACCAGTCGTACCACCGGTGCCTACTGGCTGATCGAGAAAGGGCTGAGCGAGGGTGACCGCGTGATCACCGAAGGCCTGCAATACGTCAAACCAGGCGCTGAAGTGAAGGTCAAGGAAGCAACCAACCTCACCGCTGACCAGTCTGCCAATGCTGCCCCTGCTGCCCCTGCTGCCACTGGCAAAGGTGAGTGATAGATGTCCAGATTCTTTATTGACCGCCCCATCTTCGCCTGGGTATTAGCCCTGGTGATCATGTTGGTGGGTACGCTTTCGATCATGAAGCTGCCGATCAACCAATACCCGGCCATCGCGCCGACAGCCATCGATATCCAGGTCACCTACCCGGGTGCCTCTGCACAGACCGTGCAGGACACCGTGGTACAGATCATCGAGCAACAGCTCAACGGTATCGACAACCTGCGTTACGTTTCCTCGGACAGTAACTCCGATGGCAGCATGACCATCACCGTGACGTTCAACCAGGGCACCAACCCTGACACCGCTCAGGTACAGGTACAGAACAAGCTCAACCTGGCCACCCCGCTGCTGCCGCAAGAAGTGCAGCAACAGGGTCTGCGCGTGACCAAGTCGGTGAAGAACTTCCTGCTGGTGATCGGCCTCGTGGCCGAAGATGGCAGCCTGACTCGCGAAGACTTGTCCAACTACATCGTTTCCAACATTCAGGACCCGATCTCGCGGACCTCCGGTGTGGGTGACTTCCAGGTGTTCGGTTCGCAGTACGCGATGCGCATCTGGCTGGATCCGGCCAAGCTGAACAACTTCCAGTTGACGCCTGTGGACGTGACCACCGCGGTCAGTGCACAGAACGTGCAGATCGCGACCGGTCAGCTGGGCGGCCTGCCAGCGCTTCCCGGCACTCAGCTGAACGCGACCATTATCGGCAAGACCCGCCTGCAGACTGCCGAACAGTTCGGCAATATTTTTCTGAAGGTCAACGCTGACGGTTCGCAGGTTCGTCTCAAGGACGTCGCGCGTATCGAACTGGGCGGTCAGAACTACAGCATCGACGCACAGTTCAACGGCAAACCGGCTTCCGGTATGGCGATCAAACTGGCCTCGGGTGCCAACGCCCTCGACACAGCCAAAGCGATTCGCGCCACCATCAGCGAGCTGGAACCTTTCTTTCCGCCAGGCATGAAAGTCGTCTACCCGTATGACACCACCCCGACCGTAACGGAATCCATCAGCGGCGTAGTTCACACCCTGATCGAAGCCATCGTGCTGGTGTTCCTGGTGATGTACCTGTTCCTGCAGAACCTGCGCGCGACCATTATCACCACGATGACCGTGCCGGTGGTACTGCTGGGTACGTTCGGCATCCTTGCCGCGTTCGGCTTCACCATCAACACGCTGACCATGTTCGGCATGATTCTGGCCATCGGACTTCTGGTGGACGACGCCATCGTGGTGGTGGAAAACGTCGAACGGGTCATGGCCGAGGAGCATCTGTCTCCGAAGGAGGCCACGCAGAAATCCATGGACCAGATCCAGGGTGCGCTGGTCGGTATCGCCATGGTGCTCTCGGCGGTACTGCTGCCGATGGCGTTCTTCGGCGGCTCCACAGGCGTGATCTACAAGCAGTTCTCGATCACCATTGTTTCGGCGATGGCGCTCTCGGTCCTCGTGGCCCTGATCTTCACCCCGGCGCTGTGCGCCACCATGCTCAAACCTATCGACCCGGAGAAACACGGCCAACCCAAGCGTGGCTTCTTCGGCTGGTTCAACCGGACCTTCGACCGCAGCGTGGTCAGCTACGAAAACGGCGTGAAACGCATGGTGACCCACAAGTTGCCGGCCTTCGTCGTGTACCTGATCATCGTGGCGGGCATGATCTGGCTGTTCACCCGTATTCCGGCGGCGTTCCTGCCCGAAGAAGACCAGGGCGTCATCTTTGCCCAGGTACAGACACCGGCTGGTTCTTCCGCAGAGCGCACGCAGAAGGTCATCGATGACATGCGCGACTTCCTGCTCGACAAGGAGAACGGTGAAGGCAAGGGCGTGAACTCGGTGTTCAGCGTCAACGGCTTCAACTTCGCCGGTCGTGGTCAAAGCTCCGGTCTGGCGTTCGTGATGCTCAAGCCGTGGGACGAGCGTGATGCCGAGACCACCGTGTTCAAGATCGCCGAACGGGCTCAGGCGCACTTCGCCAGCTTCCGTGACGCCATGGTCTTCGCAGTCGTACCGCCATCGGTACTGGAATTGGGTAACGCCACCGGTTTCGACGTTTACCTGCAGGACCAGGGCGGTGTCGGTCACCAGAAACTGCTGGATGCACGCAATCAGTTCCTGGGCATGGCCGCGCAGAGCAAGATTCTGGCGGGCGTACGTCCCAACGGCTTGAACGACGAACCGCAGTACCAACTGACTGTGGACGACGAGAAGGCCAGTGCACTGGGCATCACCCTGTCCAACATCAACCAGACCCTGTCCATCGCGCTGGGCGGCAGTTACGTCAACGACTTCATCGACCGTGGTCGTGTGAAGAAGGTGTACGTGCAGGGCGAAGCCTTCAGCCGCATGACGCCTGAAGACCTGCAGAAGTGGTTCGTGCGTAACGACAGCGGCACCATGGTGCCCTTGTCGGCCATCGCCAGCGGCGAGTGGATCTACGGTTCGCCCAAGCTGTCGCGCTATAACGGCGTAGCGGCCATGGAAGTGCTGGGTACCCCTGCTCCGGGCTACAGCTCCGGTCAGGCCATGGCGGAAGTTGAAGCCATCGCTCAGAAACTGCCTGCCGGGATCGGCTACTCGTTTACCGGTCTGTCGTTCGAAGAACGTCTGTCCGGCTCTCAGGCACCGGCCTTGTACGCACTGTCCATGCTGGTGGTGTTCCTCTGTCTGGCAGCGCTTTACGAGAGCTGGTCGATTCCGATTGCGGTCATGCTGGTGGTGCCGCTCGGCGTCATCGGTGCACTGATGGCGACCAGTCTGCGCGGGCTGTCCAACGACGTGTTCTTCCAGGTGGGCCTGCTGGTGACGGTGGGGCTGGCGGCGAAGAACGCCATTCTGATCGTCGAGTTCGCCAAGGAACTGCATGAGCAGGGCAAATCGCTGGTCGAGTCGGCGATGGAAGCTTGCCGGATGCGCTTGCGTCCGATCATCATGACCTCGATGGCGTTCATTCTCGGCGTGGTTCCGCTGGCAATCTCCAGCGGTGCCGGTTCGGGTAGCCAGCACGCCATCGGTACAGGCGTGATCGGCGGTATGATCACCGCAACGATCCTGGCGATCTTCTGGGTGCCTATGTTCTACGTCGCCGTGTCGTCGGTGTTCAAAGGCAAAGACAAATCAAACAAGCAACACGTCAAAACTACCGAGGCTGGCCAATGAGCAAGTCCCTGATCTCTCTGGCAGTTACCGCGTTCATTCTCGGCGGCTGCTCCCTGATCCCCGAGTACAAGCAGCCGCAAGCTCCGGTCGCCGCTCAATACCCGCAAGGTCCGGCGTACTCGCCGGCCGAAGCGGCCAAGATGGCTGCCGCCGAGCAAGGCTGGCGCGAGTTCTTCCGTGATCCGGCGCTGCAACGCCTGATCCAGACCGCGCTGGTCAACAACCGTGACCTGCGTGTCGCGGCCCTGAACATCGACGCCTACCGTGCGCAGTACCGTATTCAGCGTGCAGACCTGCTGCCTGCGGTCTCTGCCAACGGCAATGGCAGCCGTCAGCGCGTTCCGGGTGACCAGACGCAGACCGGCCAGTCGGCCATCACCAGCAGCTATTCAGCCACCCTGGGCGTCAGCGCCTATGAGCTGGACCTGTTCGGTCGTGTCCGCAGCCTCAGCCAGCAGGCCCTGGAAACGTACTTCGCCAGCGAAGAGGCACGTCGCAGTACCCAGATCAGTCTGGTGGCCAACGTTGCCAATGCCTACCTGACCTGGCAGGCCGACAAGGAACTGCTCAAGCTGACGCAAGACACCCTCAAGACCTACGAAGAAAGCTTTCGCCTGACCTCGCGCAGCAATGAAGTCGGCGTTTCTTCGGCACTGGACCTGAGCCAGTCGCGGACCGCTGTCGAAAGCGCCCGCGCCCGTCTGGCGCAGTACCAGCGTCTGGTCGCACAGGATCAGAACAACCTGGTGCTGTTGCTGGGCACCGGCCTGCCTGACAACCTGCCAGCCAGCCAGTTGCTCGACTCCGACATGCTGACCGAAATGCCAGCCGGCCTGCCGTCCGATCTGCTGCAACGTCGTCCGGACATTCTGGAAGCCGAGCACACGCTCAAGGCTGCCAACGCCAACATCGGTGCCGCACGTGCCGCGTTCTTCCCGAGCATCAGCCTGACGGCCAGCGCGGGCACCAGCAGCACCGAATTGTCCGGTCTGTTCAAGGGCGGTTCGGGCACCTGGCTGTTCCAGCCGAGCATCAACATTCCGATCTTCAACGCCGGCAGCCTGCGCGCCAGCCTGGATTACTCGAAGATCCAGAAGGAAATCAGCGTCGCCAACTACGAGAAGGCGATTCAGACCGCCTTCCAGGAAGTCTCCGACGGCCTGGCTTCGCGCAAGACCTACGACGAACAGCTCCAGGCGCAGCGTGACTTTGTCACTGCCAACCAGGACTACTACCGTCTGGCCGAGCGTCGCTACCGCATCGGGATCGACAGCAACCTGACGTTCCTCGACGCTCAGCGCTCGCTGTTCAGCGCGCAACAGACGCTGATCACCGACCGTCTTGCGCAGCTGACCAGCGAGGTCAATCTGTACAAGGCCCTCGGCGGCGGCTGGTACGAGAAGACCGGTCAGACCGCAACGATCGACAAGGAAAAGCCGTCGATCCAGCTGTTCTGATCCGTTTGTTCTGATCAACGCCCAATAAAAAACCCACCGGATCCGGTGGGTTTTTTTATGCCTGCAAAACAGCGCTCATCAATGATCGTGATGCAGGTAAGCGGGCTCCTTGGGCAAGCGCAGGCTGAACAGGAACGCGATTGCCATCATTGCCGTGACATACCAGTAGAAGCTGTTCTCCATCCCTGCACTCTTGAGCTTCAAGGCCACGAATTCGGCCGAGCCGCCAAAGGCAGCGTTGGCCACGGCGTAGGCCAGACCAACCCCCAGAGCGCGGACCTGAGGCGGGAACATCTCAGCCTTCACCAACCCACTGATCGAGGTGTAGAAGCTGACGATGGCCAATGCCAGGGTAATCAGCACAAACGCCATGAACGGATTGGTGTTGGTTTTCAGGGTCATCAGAATCGGCACCGTACACAGCGTACCCAGCGCACCGAACCACAGCATCGAGTTACGGCGACCGATACGGTCGGCCAGCATGCCGAAAAACGGTTGCATGCACATGTACAGGAACAGCGCGCCGGTCATGATGTAACTGGCGGTCTTGGCCTCCATGCCGCCGGTATTGACCAGATATTTCTGCATGTACGTGGTGAAGGTGTAGAAAATCAACGAACCGCCGGCGGTGTAGCCCAGCACCGTGATAAAAGCTGCCTTGTGATGCTTGAACAGCGCCGTGATACTGCCCGCATCCTTGTCCTTGCGACTTTCGGCGGTGGTGGTTTCGTTCAGCGTGCGACGCAGCAGCAAGGCGATGACTGCCGCCGCCGCGCCGATGACGAACGGGATACGCCAGCCGTAGTCGCGCAGCTCCTCAGTGGTGAGAAACTGCTGAAGGATGACCACGGTCAGCACCGCCAGCAACTGACCGCCAATCAGCGTCACGTACTGGAACGAGGCGTAGAAACCGCGCTGGCCGCGCAACGCCACTTCACTCATGTAAGTGGCCGTCGTGCCGTACTCGCCGCCCACCGACAGACCCTGAAGCAGACGCGCCATCAGCAGTAGCGCCGGTGCCCAGGCCCCGATCGAGGCGTAGGTCGGCAGGCACGCGATGATCAGCGAACCGGCACACATCATGGTCACCGAGATCAGCATGGAATTCTTGCGACCATGCTTGTCCGCGACCCTGCCGAACAGCCAGCCGCCAATCGGGCGCATCAGAAAACCGGCGGCGAACACGCCTGCGGTATTGAGCAACTGAACGGTCGGATCATCGGAAGGAAAGAAAGCGGGCGCGAAGTAGATCGCACAGAAGGCGTAAATATAAAAGTCGAACCATTCGACCAGATTCCCGGAAGAGGCGCCGACAATCGCGAAGATTCTTTTGCTTCGCTCCTCGCCGGTGTAATGCGGTGCTTTTGATGTTGTCGTCATTATTGTCCCCAAATGAAACTGTCCATAAGACACAATCTGTAACACCCTGCCGCCTCAAGCACAACAACCCGGGCCATCAGCCTGTCTTTTCGTGGAGACAGACCGATGAACCGGGTTGCTGAACAAAGCGAAAAAGGAGCGTTATGGACGCTCTATGGCCAGCGCCAGGCCTTGGCCGACACCGACGCACATGGTCGCCAGACCTTTGTGACCGCCGGTCTTTTCCAGATGGTGCAACGCAGTCAGTACCAGCCGCGCGCCGCTCATGCCCAGCGGGTGCCCCAGGGCAATCGCGCCGCCGTTGGGATTGACCTGCGGTGCATCGTCGGCAAGGCCCAGTTCCCGCAGCACTGCGATGCCCTGGCTGGCAAACGCCTCGTTGAGTTCGATGACATCGAAATCGGAGACGGCCAGACCCAGCCGCTCGACCAGCTTGCGAACCGCAGGCACCGGACCGATGCCCATCACGCGAGGCTCAACGGCCGCACTGGCCATGCCGAGAACGCGCGCCCGAGGCGTCAGGCCGTGCTTCTTGACCGCTTCGGCGGAAGCCAGAATCAGCGCAGCGGCCCCGTCGTTCACACCAGACGCATTGCCTGCCGTGACCGTCTTGTCCGTCCCGTTGACCGGCTTGAGCTTGCTCAGGGTTTCCAGGCTGGTGTCGGCACGCGGGTGCTCATCCTTGTCGACGACAGTTTCGCCTTTCTTGTGCGCCACACGCACCGGCACGATTTCCTCCTCGAAAAAGCCCGCAGCCTGGGCAACGGCAGCGCGTTGCTGGCTGCGCAGGGCGAAAGCGTCCTGATCGGCTCGAGAAATAGAGAAGTCGGTGGCCACGTTGTCGCCGGTCTCCGGCATGGAGTCCACGCCATAGAGGGCTTTCATGGCCGGGTTGATGAAGCGCCAGCCAATGGTGGTGTCTTCCAGTTTCATGTTGCGCGAGAACGCGGCGTCAGCCTTGCCCATGACGAAAGGCGCACGCGACATCGACTCGACGCCGCCTGCAATGGCCAATTCCATCTCGCCGGTTGCGATGGCGCGGAACGCCGTGCCGATGGCGTCCATGCCCGAAGCGCACAGACGATTGAGCGTCACGCCCGGCACCGTCGTCGGCAGGCCGGCCAGCAGCGCAGCCATACGCGCCACGTTGCGGTTGTCTTCACCGGCCTGATTGGCGCAACCAAGGAACACCTCGTCGACTTCTTGCCAGTTGACGGTGGGGTTGCGCTCCATCAACGCCTTGATCGGAATGGCCGCCAGATCGTCGGCTCGTACCGAGGACAGACCGCCACCAAAGCGGCCGATGGGGGTGCGAATCGCATCGCAGATAAATACGTCACGCATCACGCTTCTCCTGCGACCTGACCGTGGGCGGCAGCGGTCCGGGCTTCCAGATCCCGCAGTGCGGTCAGTTCGACGTCGGTGGGTTCTTCGGAATAGACCACGCTGTCGGCAAACCGGACTTCCCAGCCGGTTGCGGCGATGACTTGCTCGCGGGTAACCCCTGGGTGCAGCGTGGTCACCACGAACTCGTTGCTGCCCTCTTCCGGCTCCATGATGCACAGGTCGGTGATGATGCCCACCGGACCGGCACCGGGCAGGCCCAGACGCTTGCGAGAATCGCCGCCTTCGCCGTGGCCGACCGAGGTGATGAAATCGAGCTTGTTGACGAACGAACGTGCCGACTGCTTCAAAATGATCAGCACCGATTTGGCCGACCCGGCAATCTCCGGCGCGCCACCGGCACCCGGCAGGCGCACTTTCGGGTTGTGGTAGTCGCCCACGACTGTGGTGTTGATGTTGCCGAAACGGTCGACTTGTGCGGCACCGAGAAAGCCGACATCCACACGTCCGCCCTGCAGCCAGTAGCGGAAAATCTCGCTGGTGGCGACGACGGTGTCCGCCGTTTCAGCCAGCTCGCCATCGCCGATGGACAGCGGCAACACAGTTGGCTTGGCACCGATCGGACCGGATTCATAAATCAGCACCACATCCGGTGCCGACGTCAGGCGCGCCAGATTCGCCGCCTTCGACGGCAAGCCGATCCCGACAAAGCAGACCGCTCCGTTGCGCAGACGGCGGGCGGCGGCAACGGTCATCATTTCACTGGTGGTGTACGTCATTATTTTGCCTCCGAAGCGCGAGCCAGCTTGCTCTGGAATTCGCTGAAGTCCGCTGTGCCGTGGATGTATTCGTCGATCCAGGCCTTGAAGGTTTCACGGTCTCGGGCAATCGGGTCCCAGGCCTGATAGAAAGGATTGTCGCGTTCGTAGTAACCGTGGGCGTAGGAAGGATGCGCGCCGCCCGGCACCAGACAGACTGCGCTCAGCGCCCAGGTCGGCAGTACGCAGGAGTTCATTGGTGCCTTGAGGTCATCGACGATTTCCTCGACCGTGACGATGCAACGCTTTGCTGCCAGCGCGGCTTCCTTCTGCGCACCCAGGATACCCCAGAGCAACACGTTGCCCTTGCGGTCGGCTTTCTGGGCGTGAATCACGGTCACGTCGGGGCGCACGGACGGCACGGCCGCCAGCACTTCACCCGTAAAGGGGCAGGTCACGGTCTTGATCAGCGGGTTGACCTTCGGCAGATCGGAACCGGCGTAGGCGCGCAGCACCGCAAACGGCAGGCCCGAAGCACCGGCAACGTAAGCGTTGGCCAGGTCGGCGTGGCTGTGCTCTTCGATTTCCATCGCACGCGGCCACTGTTTTTCGACCGCATCGCGCAGACGGTGCAGCGAGCCAACGCCCGGATTGCCGCCCCATGAGAAAATCAGGCGCTTGGCACAACCAGCACCGATCAACTGGTCGTAGATCAGGTCGGGGGTCATGCGCACCAGCGTCAGGTCTTTTTTGCCCTGACGGATGATTTCATGACCGGCGGCCGTGGGGATCAGGTGGGTGAAGCCTTCCAGCGCAACGGTGTCGCCATCGTTGACCAGCTGCTTCACCGCATCGCTTAGAGAAAGAATGTCTGCCATGAGGTGCTCCGAACCCAACATCATGTTCAATGATCAGCGCGAAGACCTGCGCCGGAATGAAAATGAGGTTATGCCTGAGCCCTGCCGCAAACAATCCGATAATCGACTAACTGTTCGGTAATCGAACCCATTCGCTGATCATCGATAACCTGCCGCTTACGTGAACAACTGTGTGCTCAGATCACGGCTGGCGTCGAGCATGATCGGCAGAAAACGCTGCTCCAGCTCACTGCGGGCTACCCGTCCGGCACTGGTGCTGACATTGAGCGCAGCCAGTACCTGACCCGATGCATCATAGACCGGCACGGCAATCGAGCGAAGCCCCTGTTCCAGTTCCTGATCGACAATGCACCAGCCCTGCTGACGAACCTGTTGCAGGCATTCGAGCAAGGCTTCGGGTGTGCGAATGGTGCGACTGGTCTTGGGCTGCAGGTCAACGTGATCCAGGTATTCCTGCAGGGACACGTCATCCAGCGCAGCCAGCAGGATGCGCCCCATCGACGTGCAATACGCAGGCAGTCGGCCGCCTACCGAGAGATCCACCGATATCAGCCGCTGGGTCGTGGCCGACCGGGCTATATAAAGGATGTCGTCACCTTCCAGGGTGGCCATGTTGCACGCCTCGTGCAACTGATCGCTCATGCGGTCCAGATAAGGCTGCGAAGAAATCGCCAGCGGGGTGGACGACAGATAGGCATGACCCAGCGTCAGAACCTTGGGCAATAAAGAGTAGGTGCGGCCATCCGTGGTGGCATAACCAAGTTTGATCAAGGTGTGCAAACAACGACGCACTGCCGCCCGGGGAATTTCCGTGCGGTGGCTGATCTGCGCAATGGTCAGATGCCGTTTACGCTCCTGAAAGGCATGAATCACTGCAAGCCCACGGGCCAGCGAGGTCATGAAATCAGGATCGCCGGTCAATGCCTGGATCCGCTTGGCAGGCGATGCCACGATGGGCGGAGCCAGTGAGGAAAAAGAATTACGCAGTTCGTCGTTCATTGCCGCAACCTCTATACACCCTTTCAGGCCTTGTGAACCGGCGGTTTCAGACCCATGCAGCGCATTGATCAACCTTCGGCTTGTGCGATTATCGAACCAATGGCCGATAATCGCAATTGACCCGTAGGAAATATACTTATACCTTTAGGTCTGCCACGAAGTGACTTCTTGGAAATTACTGGTCAGGTACCCACTGAGAAGTCCAAGGCAGCGGCCTTGCCCTTTAAGCAAGGCCGTTTTCATTACAGCTCATCCTGTGCGCCCGACACGGAAGCCGGAATAATTTCCGAGCCCACTCCCCCTCCTCATACATCCAACAGTCGCACCATCGGACTTACTGAATTCCGACGCCGTTTTTTTGTCCGTGCCTGTCAATTCTTCTTTATGAAAGTTCCGTCATAAACATGACTCACCCATACTTCGGAACATTCGTACAAAATGAGTAGGCTCTCTCATTATTCAAACCGCTATAGTTGACGCAGCCTAACTTCTTGGCGATAGTAGCTTTCCAATGACGGGCTAAATCTTCAGCAGTGACTCGCGTTATCACGAGCCTTCGAGCTGCAGCCGCGTCAACGCACCGGACCTGTACAACGCTGTAGCGGGCCCCTTGCAACCGGCGGTCAAACAGAACCTCCGGCGTTTCAACCCTGAACCACATGTCGCTACGACAGTTGTTTTCCTCCGGCGTCCGTAGCCGCGAGGCGCAGCAAGGTGTTCAGATTCTTCCAGTCAATGTGCTGATGCATAATTCCCTGCCCTGTTTTTCGGGCAGCCACTGGAACGAACATGTTTGCCGTGCATTGCGTTTTCGCCGGAACTCATTTGACTCGATCAGGTAATAAAGTGACTAAAGAAGAACTGCGCGCGGAACTCGAGCGCCAGGAGCAACGCTTCAAGGATGTCTACGGTGGCGAAATCACCACTTACGCCGCGCAACCGGAGCCGGAACGCAAACCCTGGCGCAAACGAGCCAGCCTTCGGGATCAGGCTTTCAAAGAGGAATTGCAAAAGATGGAACAGGACCTGAAACAGGAGTCCTGACGGTCAGACTGGAACAGCCCCGCTGATCTGATCCGCATTACCACGACCTGAAATTGAAGTGTCATTGCCTGTCTGCCTCATCCAAGGGGCGGCGCTCATGCGTCTTTTTTTTGGTTTCAGGCGACACCGGTCGAGGCCGACAAGTCGATACGTATTTTTTCTGTCATAATCGCGCCCCCTTCAGACCGGGTCAGAAAATCTACATGATCGAATTATTCAGCGGGCTAGATGCTTGGGTGCTTGTAAGCCTGTTGCTTGCCCTGGCCTTTGTTCTTGCCTTCGAGTTCATCAATGGCTTTCATGACACCGCGAACGCGGTGGCGACAGTCATTTACACGAAAGCCATGCCGCCGCATCTGGCAGTGATCCTTTCCGGTGTGTTCAACTTTCTCGGCGTGTTGCTGGGCGGCGTGGGCGTTGCGTACGCCATCGTTCACCTGCTGCCGGTCGAATTGCTGATCAACGTCAATACCGGCCACGGCCTGGCCATGGTGTTCTCGCTGCTGGCAGCGGCGATCACCTGGAACCTGGGCACCTGGTATTTCGGTATTCCGGCGTCCAGTTCCCACACGTTGATCGGTTCGATCCTCGGTGTCGGTCTGGCCAACGCCCTGATCAACGACATCCCGCTGGCCGATGGCGTCAACTGGCAGAAGGCAATCGATATCGGTGCCTCGCTGGTGTTCTCGCCGCTGGCAGGTTTTCTGATCGCAGGGCTGGTCCTGATCGCATTGAAATGGTGGCGACCACTGTCCAAGATGCACAAGACCCCGGAACAGCGTCGCAAGCTGGATGACAAGAAGCATCCGCCGTTCTGGAACCGTCTGGTACTGGTGATTTCCGCCATGGCGGTCAGCTTCGTGCACGGCTCCAACGATGGCCAGAAAGGCATCGGCCTGATCATGCTGGTTCTGATCGGTATCGTGCCGAGCCAGTTCGTACTGGACCTCAACAGCACGACGTACCAGATCGAACGTACCCGCGACGCCACCCAGCACCTCAGCCAGTTCTACCAGCGCAACAGCAGTACGCTGGGCGAATACCTGGCGATGGGCAAGGCGGAAAAAGGCGATCTGCCGTCCAGTTCCGCGTGCAACCCGGAACAGACCGAGCCGACCATCGACGCCCTGCTGGACCGCTTGAAAGGTATCTCCGACTACCATTCGATGCCGTCCGAAAGCCGTATCGAAGTCCGTCGTTATCTGTTGTGCCTGGATGACACCGCGCGCAAGGTCGGCAAGTTGCCGGGCCTGGACGCACGTGAAAAATCCGATCTCGAGAAGCTGCGCAAGGACCTGACCGGTACGACTGAATACGCGCCGTTCTGGGTGATTCTGGCCGTTGCACTGGCGCTGGGTATCGGCACCATGGTCGGCTGGAAGCGTGTGGTACTGACCATCGGCGAGAAGATCGGCAAGCAGGGCATGACCTACGCACAGGGCATGTCGGCACAGATCACCACAGCCTGTGCCATCGGCATGGCCAACGTGTTCAGCCTGCCGGTTTCGACCACCCACATCCTGTCTTCGGGCGTAGCGGGCACCATGGTTGCGAACAAAAGCGGCCTGCAGGGCGGCACCGTTCGCACGATTCTTCTGGCCTGGGTCCTGACCCTGCCAGCAACAGTGGCGCTGTCTGCCGCCCTGTTCTGGATTGCGTCCAAGGCGCTGTCCTGATCTGAAGTTGCTTGGGCGGTGCAGCGCTTGCACCGCCCGAGCGAGTCGGTTTTACCTGCGCTTCTTAGTGCCCAGTAACGACCCCATCAGCCCCCGCACCAACTCTCGCCCCAACTGGCTCGCCGCCTGACGCATGGCGTTTTTCATGGCCTGTCCGGCCAGCCCGCCCAGAAACTCTCCGGCCTTGTCGCTGAAACTCTCTTCAGGCTTTTCATTCGTTTTCGCAGCATCGGTTGCGTCAGGCTCGGCCACCTTGCGCGCGGCCAGCATTTCGTAGGCCGATTCACGGTCGACCGGCTTGTTGTAGCGCCTGCCGAGGGCTGAGCCGGCAATCAGGCTCGCCCGCTCGTCTGCCGTCAGCGGCCCGATACGCGACTGGGGCGCAGCGATGAGTACACGCTGCACCATGGCGGGTGTGCCCTTGTCCTGCAACGTACCGACCAGCGCCTCGCCGATACCCAGCTCGGTTAACACACTCAGGGCATCGAAGTCAGGGTTGGGCCTGAAACCCTCCGCCACGGCCCGCAGAGACTTCTGTTCCTTGGCCGTGAAGGCGCGCAGACCGTGTTGAATCCGCAACCCCAGCTGGGCCAGCACATCATCAGGCAGGTCGCCGGGTGACTGCGTGACGAAATACACGCCCACGCCCTTGGAACGTATCAGGCGCACGACCTGCTCAAGCCGTTCCTGAAGGGCCTTGGGTGTGTCGGCAAACAGCAGATGCGCTTCATCGAAGAACAGCGCCAGCAACGGTTTTTCGGCATCGCCCCGCTCGGGGAGCTGCTCGAACAGCTCGGCCAGCAGCCATAACAGAAAAGTCGCGTAGACCTTGGGCGCTTCATGCACCAGCCTGCTGGCGTCCAGCAGATGAATGCGCCCTCGCCCGTCGCTGTCAGGCTGCAGAATGTCTTCCAGTTGCAAGGCAGGCTCGCCAAACAGCGCTTCGGCGCCCTGCTGTTCGAGCACGGCCAGCCGTCTCTGCAACGCCTGACTGGAGCCGGTTGTCATCAATGCGCTGTCTTCGCCCAGCAACTGCGGGTTGTCACGCAGGTGATTGAGGAGTGCCTTGAGGTCCTTGAGGTCGAGCAACAACAGCCCTTCACGATCAGCGACTTTGAAGGCTGCGTATAACGCCGACTGCTGGCTGTCCGTCAGTTCCAGCAGATTGCCCAGTAGCAGCGGCCCCATTTCGCTCAGCGTGGTGCGCAATGGATGACCTGATTTCCCGTCGATATCCCACAACGTGACCGGATAGGCCCGAGGCGTGTGCTCAAGCCAAGGCATACCGGCAATTCGCTCGGCAATCTTGCCCTGGGGATTGCCAGCAGCCCCCAACCCGCACAGATCGCCCTTGATGTCCGCGGCGAACACCGCGACCCCGGCGTCACTGAACGCTTCTGCCAGGCGTTGCAAGGTCACCGTTTTGCCAGTCCCGGTCGCGCCAGCCACCAGTCCGTGTCTATTGGCCAGACGAAACGCCTGAGAGACGGGCTGCCCATCAGGAGCGGCACCCAGAATCATTTCTTGAGAGTCGTGCATGTTTCACCTTCTCCACACCATGAGACGCGCTGGCCTTGAGCGTAGCCATTGCCACAACAGTTTGTTAAGGCCTGATGACGCATCATGCTCTCAACGACTCTTGGCGTCTGCCGCTTGCCCGCCAGGCGGTGAATCCCGACCGAACAACTATTCTTCAAGGAGGTCAAGAAAAGACGACCTCAGAGCGGAGGAATGTTGCTGTGCACATTGCCGACATGACGATGTTCTACGCCCCGGCCAGCGGCGGCGTACGCACCTATCTCGATGCCAAACACCCGCGCCTGGGGCGCCGCCCCGGCGTGCGCCACAGCCTGCTGGTGCCGGGTGCGCGTCCGGCCCACGCGGACGGCATCTACAGTGTTCCGGCCCCTGCCCTGCCCTTCAGCAATGGCTACCGATTTCCGATTCGGGTCGCCCCGTGGCGCAAGATGCTGCACAACCTGCAGCCCGACCTGATCGAAGCAGGCGATCCTTACCTGACCGCCTGGGCCGCCCTCGACGCCCGTCGGTATCTGGACGCGCCGGTCATCGGCTTCTACCACTCCGACCTTCCACTGCTGGTGAGCAACCGCATGGGCAACTGGATGGGCATGAGTGCTCAGGCTTATATCAGCAAGCTCTACAGTAACTTCGACAGGGTGCTTGCGCCCAGTCAGGTCATGGCCGACAAGCTGATCGGCATGGGCGTGGAAAACGTGCATGTACAACCCCTTGGCGTGGACCTGCAGATTTTCAACCCGGAGCGCCGGGACGATGGTCTGAAAGCCGAACTGGGTCTGCTCGAAGACACCCATCTGCTGATTTTCGCCGGGCGTGGCTCCAAGGAGAAAAACCTGCCGGTGCTGCTTGCATGCATGAAACAGCTGGGCCCGCGCTATCACCTGCTGCTGGTGGGCTCGCACATGCCCATGAACGTGCCGGACAACGTTACGGTGATCAATCGCTTCTGCAAGGCCACGAATCTGGCCCGCCTGCTGGCAAGTGCCGACGCACTGGTTCATGCAGGCGATCAGGAAACCTTCGGGCTGGTGGTGCTTGAAGCCATGGCATGCGCAACCCCGGTCGTCGCCGTCGCGGCCGGAGCGTTCACCGAAATCGTTCCCGGACACTGTGGATGGCTGTGCGAAGCGAACGATGCCAGAGCCATGGCAGATGCCGTGAAAGCGTTGTTCTGCCATGACGCCCATGCCATGGGCCTGGCTTCCAGACGCTACGTGGAAGAGCATTACAGCTGGGACGTGGTGGTGAGCGGGCTGCTTGACCATTATCAGGCGGTGCTGGGAAGCCGGTTCTCGGCCGTCGCCCATGGTTGAGTGCTCTCGCGCCGCATCAGAACGCAGTGTGCTGCTGGTGCTGCACGACGTCGCCCCTCACAGCTGGCCGATGTACGAGCCATTTGTCGCAGCGGTGGACAAGCTGGGCACTGTCAGAATGACCTGGCTGGTGGTGCCGGATTTTCACCGACGCAGCCCGCTGGACGACGACACGGTTTTTCAGCGGCGGATGGATGAACGCCTGGAACGCGGCGACGAGTTGGCGCTGCACGGTTACTACCATTGCGACGACAGCCCCGCGCCACGAACCCTTCGCGACTACTTCATGCGGCGCGTCTACACGTGGGAAGGCGAGTTCTATGGTTTGAATACGCAGGAGGCGCTGGCACGTCTGGAAGCGGGCATCGAAATGTTTCGCCGTCAGGACTGGCCGCTTCACGGCTTTGTCGCGCCCGCATGGCTGATGAGCCAGGGCACGCGCGAAGCGTTGCGTCAGTTGCCGCTCAGCTACACCAGCGACCCGCAGCACCTGTTCAGACTGCCCGACTTCACACCGATCGACGCGCCGGGCATGGTCTGGAGCGCACGCAGCGCATGGCGACGCACGGCGTCGAAGCTTTACAGTGATTTCAAGGAACATCGGCTGCGCGAGGCGTCGACCATCCGACTTGGACTGCACCCTGTCGACATGCTGCACAGGTCTTCACGCGACTATTGGATTGAATTGCTCATGCGCCTGCTGGAAGACGGCAGGCAGCCCATGACCAAAATCCAATGGCTGGAAAGTCTGGACGCGGCAACTAGCGCAGATCGCTAGGGTGGGGTCGGTTTTTCGGCGTCCTGCTGCAGTTCGCGCCACAGCTCGGCCGCGCCTTCGAACTCGGTGCCGTTGTCAGGCGTCAGCGCATCCGGGTCGTAACGACTCAGACAGCCCTCGCCCAGAGTGGCCGGAGCAGTTGATGTGGCTTTGTCGAGAGGGTCGGTCATGAAGATGTCCGCCTGGGAGGTTGGCAGGAGCGCCGCATGGGCAATCCTGCCACAACGGATCAGTCGAAGACGACTGTCTTGTTGTCGTGAACCAGTACGCGGTCCTCGAGGTGTGCACGCAGACCACGCGCCAGCACCATTTTTTCCACGTCACGGCCGAAACGCACCATGTTTTCGATGCTGTCGCGATGGCTGACGCGTACCACGTCCTGCTCGATGATAGGCCCTGCGTCCAGCTCTTCGGTCACGTAATGGCACGTTGCGCCGATCAATTTGACGCCGCGCAGCGATGCCTGGTGATAAGGCTTGGCACCGACGAACGACGGCAGGAAGCTGTGGTGAATGTTGATCACCTGATGAGCGTATTCGCGGCACAGCTGAGGCGGCAGGATTTGCATGTAGCGCGCCAGAACGACGACGTCGGCCTGATGCTGGCCGACCAGACGGGAGACTTCGGCGAACGCCGGTTCCTTGTCCTTCGGATCGACCGGCACGTGGTAATAAGGAATGTCGTGCCACTCGACCATGCTGCGCAGGTCCTGGTGATTGGAGATCACACAGGCGATGTCGCAGTCGAGTTCATCACTGTGCCAGCGGTGCAGCAGGTCCGCCAGGCAGTGCGATTCGCGACTGGCCATGAGTACCACACGCTTCTTCTGAGCCGAGTCGGTGATGCGCCAGTCCATCTCGAACTCTTGCGCAATCGGCGTGAACGCCTCGCGAAACCCATCCAGATCGAACGGCAATGTATCGGCACGAATCTCGTGACGCATGAAGAACCAGCCACTGAGATTATCCGAATGATGGCTCGCTTCGGTGATCCAGCCGTTATGGGACGCCAGAAAGTTACTGACTTTGGCAACGATGCCGACGCGGTCCGGGCAAGCAATCACCAGACGAAAAGTGCGCATTAGGGGAAACTCCAGAACTTCGCAAAGGCGCTATTCTAGCGACTGCGCAGGAAAACTGCAGTATCTCTGTTGCCTGAATTCAGGCGCCGGGGCGGGCCGTCGATGGAAAAAGATTGCACCGTGCCAGTATCAAGATGCCAGCGGACGCTCCAATAAAAAACCGGTATTTAATGAGGGCTTTATAGCGACCCTATTTAGTCGGGTTCAGCGCACCGATCTAGTTCCCACGTCTGTAGGACCGGTGTATATTTCTAAATAATTCAAATAAAACTTTTATTTAATGTTTACTTGCTCAGTGCCTCTGACTATTATTGCGTCACTGTATCCCTGTCACCCTTCACAACATAAGGTCCCCCTCATGTCCCTGATCAACGAATACCGCGCCACAGAAGAAGCCATCAAAGAACTGCAAGCCCGTTTGAACAACCTGTCGCAAGACGGCAAACTGCAAACCGAGCTGGAATTCGAAGGCAAACTGCGCACCCTGATGGGCGAATATCAAAAATCGCTGCGTGACATCATTGCTCTGCTGGATCCGGACTCCAAAGTCAACAAGGCACCTCGTGGCGGCGCAGTGAAAACTACCGGCACCAAGCGTGCCCGCAAGGTCAAGCAGTACAAGAACCCGCACAACGGCGAAGTCATCGAAACCAAAGGTGGCAACCACAAGACGCTGAAAGAGTGGAAAGCCAAGTGGGGCGGTGACGAGGTTGAAAGCTGGGCCACTCTGCTGGGCTAAGCTTCAACGGTCGTTTTATCCGCGACTTGAAAAACGCCAGCTTGCTGGCGTTTTTTTATAGTTCACCTTCTACATTTTTCCGATCACATTTTCAGCCTACTGCGCAGCGACTCAATGTGATCCTGCCATTGCCTCAGTATCGCCAACTGCTCTGGCGTGGCACTAAGCGACAACTCCACCAGCGCCTTCGTAAAATCCTGCAAAGTATTCGGAGCCCCGTACTCCGCGTGGCTCAGGCGCGCCTGACAGAATTGGTGCCAGCGCAGTTGTTCTTCGGCGGTGAGCGTTTCCGGAAAGTTACGGGCCCGGTAGCGAAATAACAGTTCAGGCAGGCGAGCATCATCAAACGGCCAGGCATCACGTGCCAGTTGCTCAGGCTCGGAAACGCGTACTTGTTCACATAAACGACGATCACGGTCACCGATAAATCCGTCATACAATTGCTGCTCAGGGTCTTCACTTGCGATGAAATGATCCTTGCCATAAAGAGCACGCAGTTTCTCCTGCCAAACTTCAAGGCCTTCAGTCACTGAAGCCACCCTCGCCTCATAACCGGTCATGTCGAGCTGCAAGCGTTCTTGATCCTGTGCACGCAAAACGCTCATGGGGGCAACCACCGGGCAGCGATTTATATGCAATAGTTTGAGCGGCACCGGCAGCTCGCCTTCGCCCAGCGCGTCGTGGCGGGTATATAAACGCTGCTTGAGTGTTTCAACGTCCATCTCCAGTAACGGCGACGGATCCTGATGCAGATCGTACACAATCAGTGCATTGCGATTATTCGGGTGCCAGGCCAGCGGTAATACGACACCCAGATAATGACGGGCCGCAGAGAAGCGTCCTGAAATATGCACCAGCGGTTGCATCAGACGGATCTGATCCTGAACCTTCTGCTTACTGCGCAGTGCAAACAGATAATCGTACAGCCGGGGTTGCTTCTCACGAATCAGGCGCGCAAGTGCAATGGTGGCGCGCACATCGGATAAGGCATCGTGGGCCTGACCATGTTCAATACCGTTGGCGGCGGTCAGACGCTCAAGCTTGAGGGTGACGCGCCCGTCTTCTTCGGGCCATACGATGCCGTCCGGGCGCAGCGCATAGGCCGCGCGCACAACATCGATCAGATCCCAGCGACTGTTGCCGCCCTGCCATTCACGGGCATACGGGTCGAAAAAGTTGCGATACAGGCTGTAACGCGTCACTTCATCATCAAAACGCAACGTGTTGTAGCCTGCGCCACAGGTCCCGGGAGCGGAGAGCTGGGCATGGACCCGGGTCATGAAGTCCGCTTCGCACAAGCCTTTTTCGGCCAGCGTGGCCGGGGTAATTCCGGTTATCACACACGCGGCGGGATGCGGCAGGATGTCGTCGCTGGGCTGGCAGTAGAGGTTGACCGGCGGTTCGATTTCATTGAGTTCGGCATCGGTACGAATGCCGGCCATCTGCAGCGCGCGATCATTGCGCGGGTTGATACCGGTGGTTTCGTAGTCGTACCAGAAGATGCTGGAGGTCACGGGCTGATCCTGAACAAGAGACCCTTGAAGTGTAGGGTGCGAAGCAGACGATTGGCTAATCGGAACACGCCGCGGGCCTGCGACACTTTTTCTTACAGGCACTGTTTAGCAACGCCGGTTGCTTAGCACCGCAGTGGTAGCTAGCATCAGGTCTCGCCTTCAGGTAACGCCTCCCCACCATGCCATCTCCTCCCGCTTCGCAAGGGATTGCAGCGCAGCAGACGCCGCTGGATACCCGCATCGCCATCGAGACCCCGGAAGGCATCGACATGATCCTTCGCCCGGCGGGTCTGGTGGTGCGTTCGCTGGCGTTCGGCATTGACCTCGGCATTCGTGCCGCAGCCATCGGCGTACTGTTTTTAATCCTTCAACTGTTCGACAAGTTCGGCATGGGGCTGGCCGCTATCGCGCTGTTCCTGGTCAACTGGTGGTACATGGTGCTGTTCGAAGTCCTCGATCAGGGCCGGACACCCGGCAAGCGTGCCATGGGCCTACGCGTGGTCAATGACGATGGAACACCGATTGGCTGGGCTGCCTCGCTCACCCGTAACCTGCTGCGTTTCGTCGACATGCTGCCTCTGGCCTACAGCGTGGGCGCCATCAGCTGTCTGAATCATCCCCGTTTCAAGCGCCTCGGTGATCTGGCGGCCGGAACGCTGGTGATTCATACCGATCTGCCCGTGCAGCGGCCCACGCTGCCAGCGGTCGAGCCCTACGTGGTACCGGTCGCTCTGCAACTGGAGGAACAGCGCGCCGTGCTGAGTCTGGCCGAGCGCCAGGGTGACCTGTCCGAAGCGCGTAAGCAGGAGCTGGCCGCCATTCTGGTCGAGCCGTTGCACCTGTCAGCCGACAAGGCTGTAACTCAGGTCAACGGCATCGCGCGCAGCCTGACGGGGGCGACATGAAACAGGCCCAGTTCGAAGCCCGCCATCAAACCGAGTGGAAACACTTCGAGGACTGCCTGAACGCACTGGAGCGTGGCAAGCCCGATCCCAAGACCAGCGAACGCTTTCCTGCCGACTACCGACGCCTCTGCCACCAACTGGCGCTGGCTCAGGAACGCGGCTACAGCAGCCACCTCATCGATCCGCTTCATCAACTGGCGATGCGCGGCCACCAGCAGCTTTACCGGCATCGCAGCGCTTTGGGCGCTCAATTCCTGACCTTTATTCTTGCGGGTTTCCCGAGAGCCGTTCGTGCCGAATGGCGTTTCGTGCTGGTCGCCAGCCTGCTGTTTTTCGGCAGCCTCGTGGGCATGGGTCTTCTGGTCTACGGCTTCCCCGACCTGATCTACAGCATCGTCAGCCCCGCACAGCTAAGCGACATGCAAAGCATGTACGACCCGCAGGCCAGCCGCATCGGGCAGGCGCTGGAACGCGCTTCCGACGATGACTGGATGATGTTCGGCTACTACATCATGAACAATATAGGGATTGCCTTTCAAACCTATGCCAGCGGCTTGCTGTTCGGGCTGGGCAGCCTGTTCTTTCTGCTCTTCAACGGGCTGATGATCGGAGCGGTCGCAGGCCATCTGACCGACATCGGCTATGGCCAGACCTTCTGGTCGTTCGTGGTCGGCCACGGCGCGTTCGAACTCACCGCCATTGCCCTGGCCGGGGCTGCCGGGCTGAAACTGGGTTGGGCATTGCTAGCGCCCGGCAGGCTGACACGCGGCGAAGCGTTGCGACTGGCCGCGCAAGGCAGCGTGCAACTGATTGGCGGAGTGATGCTGTTTCTGCTGATTGCCGCCTTCATCGAAGCCTACTGGTCATCAATGACCTGGCCGACGCCACTCATCAAGTATCTGGTGGGCGCAGCGCTCTGGATGCTGGTTGGTGCCTACCTGACATTCGCCGGGCGGACTTCCCATGCGCCTGACTGAATCGAACGTCGCCATTCGCCCTCGTACCTCCTGGGAAGCCATAGACCTGGGCGTCCTCATGGTGCGTGAGCATCGCCTGTTGCTGATGAGCAGCTGGGCGATTGTCACGCTGCCGCTGTTCGCCCTGCTCAGCCTGTTGCTCTGGGACTATCCCTCGATCGCGCTGTTTGTGTTCTGGTGGCTCAAGCCGGCTTTCGACCGCCTGCCGCTGATGATCCTGTCGCAGGCGCTGTTCGGGGACACGCCCACACTCAAACAGGCACTCAAAGCCTGGCCCGCCACGCTGAAAAACCAGCTACTCCCCAGCCTGCTCTGGCGCCGTCTGAGCCTGACCCGCAGCTTTCAGTTGCCGGTGCAGCAGTTGGAAAACCTCGCCGGAGACGAGCGTGCACGCCGCCTCAACCTGCTCAATCAGAAAGGCCAGGGCGCGGCTCGCCTGCTGACACTGGTGGGCGTGCATCTGGAGTACTCGCTGTGGATCGGCCTGATGATCCTGTTCTACCTGTTCATCCCGCAACAGATCGAAATCGACTGGCAATGGCTGAGTCTGGTCGACACCGAGAACAACTGGAACTGGCTGGAACACCTGACCAACCTGTTCTACGCACTGGCGCTGGTACTGTGGGAACCCCTCTACGTCGCCTGCGGTTTTACGCTCTACCTCAATCGTCGAACCGTGCTTGAAGCGTGGGACATCGAACTGACTTTCCGGCGACTGCGCCAGCGCCTGATGGGCACCGCCTACATGCTGTTGATCGGTGCCGGACTGCTGTTCTCAGCGGCGCCACAGTCTGCCATGGCTGATTCACCGACCTACAGCTGTCCATTGCCCGACGCCACACAGATGGAACCGATCATTGTCAGTGCAGCACCTGACACGCCACGCCTCACTCATCAGGAACTTACCAGCGAAGCCGCCCGCAAGGAGATCAACAACGTTTTGCAGGCGCCGCCGTTCAAAAACCGCAAAACGGTGGCCGGCTGGCGCTTTCCCGAGCGGGATGAGAAGGCGACGACTTCCGCCGAGAGGAGCGACGGCAGCGCGTTGGCCAAATGGCTCAACCGTCTGCTGTCAGCGGCAAGCGCCCTGGCCAGCCTGTTGGAAGTTCTGCTCTGGGCTGTCGCCTTGACGCTGATCGGCCTGTTGATCTGGCGTTACCGCACCTGGCTCGGCACCTTCGTCGCTCGCACGCCGCGCCCTACATCGCTGCAACGGGAAGCGCCAGAACAGCTGTTCGGCCTGCAGGTGAACGCAGAAAGCCTGCCCGACGATGTCGCCACCAGTGCAGAACGGCTTTGGGCCGACTCGCCACGCGAAGCATTGGGTCTGTTGTATCGCGCCCTGCTCAATCGCCTGCTGACCGATTACCGCCTGCCATTGAAAAACGCCGACACCGAGGGACAGGTGCTGGAGCACGTCGCACAACTCGAACAACCCAAACTGGATGAATTCAGCCGGACGCTGACCACCCATTGGCAGAACCTTGCTTATGGCCATCGGCTGCCACCTGCCCGGTCTCAACAGGAATTGTGCGACGGCTGGCGTCGCCTGTTCGGTTCGGGGGCCAAGGCATGAGCCGGCGTAACGTCTGGCTCGCAGGGCTCGCGCTGCTCCTGCTGCTCGTTGTCGGCGTGTACGCGGCCAGTCATCTGGAGCGTTACGAAAAAACCGTCGATCAGGGTCCTTCCCCGGAAGCCCGGGCCAACCCCTATCTGGCCGCCGCCAACTTTCTCCGGCAACGCTCGGTGCCGGTCAACATGACCCGCGCGCTCACCGACCTGCCCGACACGCAACAACGACCACAGACGCTGCTGTTGCTCGATGACCGTGAAAACATGACCCCGGCACAGACCGAGCGCCTGTTGAACTGGGCCGAGTCGGGAGGACACCTGCTGTTCGTGGCCGAGCAGTTGTGGGACGAACAGAAAGGCCGCAGCGGCGACCTGCTGCTCGACAGGATCGGGATTCGCCAATACCTCTCGAAAGACATCAAGGCACAGGATGATTCCGATGAGGCCCGGCCCACAGTCCCTATACCGCTGATGGCGTCACCGCCCGCCACCAAAAGAACCAAGTGGCCGGAACTCACGCGGTTGTATCTGGAAAATGAAGACGCACCGGCCTACATGAGCTTTGATCCGGCGTTTCATCTGGAAGACCCGGAGGACCATGCCGATTCATGGGCCAACAGTGCCGACGCCACGCACATGGTGCAACTGAGTCATGGCAAGGGCCTGATCACTGTGCTTACCGACGCGGAGCTGTGGAAAAACCGCTCGATCGGCAAATACGACAACGCCTGGCTCCTGTGGTACCTGACACAGGACAGTGACGTGACCCTGCTGCTGCAAACCGAACATGACAACCTGTTGAGTCTGATACTGCGTCACTTCGCTCTTGCGCTGACCGCGTTCGCGATACTGATCGGCCTGACGCTGTGGCATGTGGGCCTGCGTGAAGGCCCCGTCCGTTTGCCTGCCTCCCAGGCCCGGCGTCAACTGACCGAGCACCTGCGTGCCAGCGCCGAGTTCCTGCGCAGACGCAGCGGACAGGACGTGCTCTTGAAGAGCCTGCAACAGGACATTCTGCGACGCGCCCGGCAGCTTCATCCGGGCTTTGAGGCACTGGCCGTCGCTGATCAGTGGCAGGTACTGTCCCGCCTGACTCGTCAGCCCACCAGCGCCATCAGCGATGCGTTGCGTCCGCGACCGAAGCAACGCCTTTCCCACAGCGATTTCACCCGTCAGGTGGCCCACCTGCAAACCCTCAGGAATGCCTTATGAGCGATCAAACGCCCGAACCGTCAGGCAGCATCGACCCCGTCGTTGCGGCGAGCCCCGAACCCGCCGCCAGCACCGCAGCCAACACGCAGGCCCAGCAACGCCAGCGCGCCAGTCATCTGGCCCAGGTGTTGCGCACCGAACTGCGCAAGGCGGTGATCGGCCAGGACGCCGTCATCGATGATGTGCTGACGGCGCTGATCGGCGGCGGTCATGTGCTGCTTGAAGGCGTACCGGGGCTGGGCAAGACGCTGCTGGTGCGCGCTCTGGCGAGTTGCCTGGGTTGTGAATTCGCCCGCATTCAGTTCACGCCTGACCTGATGCCCAGCGACGTGACCGGTCATGCGGTCTACGACCTGCCGACCGAACAGTTCAAGCTGCGCAAAGGCCCGATTTTCACCAACCTGCTGTTGGCCGATGAAATCAACCGCGCCCCGGCCAAGACCCAGGCGGCGCTGCTTGAAGCCATGCAGGAGCGGCAGGTCACGCTGGAGGGCCGCGCATTGCCCATTGCGCAACCGTTCATGGTGCTGGCGACGCAGAACCCTATCGAACAGGAAGGCACGTATCCGTTGCCCGAGGCCGAGCTGGACCGCTTCATGCTCAAGCTGCGCATGGATTATCCGCAGGCGCAGGAAGAACTGGACATGGTCCGTCAGGTCACGCGCTCGACCCGGGCCGACATGCTCGATGTACGGCCGCTCAAGGTGATCATGCAGGCCCGCGAAGTGCAGGCGCTGCAACGCATTGCCAGCGATCTGCCACTGGACGAACAGGTGCTGGATTACGCCGTGAGACTGGCCCGCAGTACCCGTACCTGGCCGGGCCTCAGCCTGGGCGCAGGTCCGAGGGCCTCCATCGCGCTGGTGCGTGGCGGTCGGGCCAGGGCGTTGCTGCGCGGGGGCGAGTTCGTCATCCCGGATGACATCAAGGGCTGCGCACTGGCGGTGCTGCGTCACCGTGTGAGGCTGTCGCCCGAGCTGGACATTGAAGGGCTATCGGTGGATCAGGTGCTCAGGCAGATCCTCGATCAGGTTCCGGCGCCGCGCCTTTGAAACAGGTATTGAGGCCGTCGCCCCTGCTACTGAAGTGGCTGGGTGCGCTTGCAGGCGCCGCCGTACTGCTGGGGGTACTCAGTGCGCTGGGCATCGACTATCCAAAGCAGCTCGACACCCTTTATTGGGGCGCATTGCTGGCGCTCGCGGGCGCGAGTGTCTTCGACGGATTTCGCCTGACACGCCAGCCCTCCCCACGCTTGCAACGTCATCTGCCGGGCAGTCTGGCCCTCAGTCGCTGGAACGAGATACGACTGGACATCGAACACGACGGCGGTACGGCGCTGGCAGTGCGCGTCATGGATCACCTGCCCTCAGGGCTGGAGTCCGAAAACCTGCCGCAATCCATCGAAGTGCCTCGACGAACAAAGGCCACACTTGGCTATCGGATACGGCCCATCAAGCGAGGCCATTTCACCTTTGAACGTTGCGAGCTGGCGCTGCGCAGCTGCTTGCGTCTGTGGTCCACCCGACGTCGCCTCGACCTGCCGGGAAGCACCCGCGTTTATCCGGATTTTGCCCGGCTGTACGACGGCCAGTTGCTGGCGGTCGACAACTGGCTCAGCCAGATTGGTGTGCGGCAGTCGCAGCGACGTGGCCTGGGACTGGAATTCAACCAGCTGCGCGAATTTCGCGAAGGAGACAGCCTGCGGCAGATCGACTGGAAAGCCACAGCGCGCCAACGCTCACCGATTGCGCGGGAGTTTCAGGACGAGCGAGACCAGCAGATCGTGTTCATGCTGGACTGCGGACGACGCATGCGCAGCCAGGACGGCGACCTGTCCCATTTCGATCACGCACTCAATGCCTGCCTGCTGCTCGGTTACGTTGCGCTGCGTCAGGGCGATGCCATCGGCCTGATGACCTTCGCTGGTGACAAGGACCGCTATCTGTCGCCGGTCAAGGGGCACGGTCAGTTGAACCTGTTGCTCAATACCGTCTACGACCTGCAGACCACCCAGCGACCCGCCGACTACAGTGCCGCCGCCCGCCATTTGCTGGCCCGACAGAAGCGACGCTCGCTGGTGGTTCTGATCACCAACCTGCGCGATGAAGACGACGATGAGCTGCTGTCGGCGGTCAATCAGCTGGGGCGCAGGCATCGTGTGCTGGTTGCAAGCCTGCGCGAGGAAGTGCTCGACAGTCTGCGTCAGGCCCCCGTCGAGACCTATGACGAAGCGCTGAGCTACTGCGGAACGGTGAGTTTTCTGAACGCGCGCACAACGCTGCACGACCGGATGGTCGCGCATGGCATCAACGTGGTGGACGTGCGCCCAGGGGAACTGGGCGCACAATTGGTGACTCGTTATCTTGGCTGGAAGAAAGCGGGAACGCTCTGACCCGTTCTTCCGACTGCTGACCTGTCAGGCCGAAGCCTCGAGGCTGGGGTAGAAACAGAAATACTGCCGCAGGATACGAACCAACTCGAGATAGTCCGTGGACATCTCGACAAGCTCGAAACCGGAGTCGTAACAGCCGGGTGTCTCGTCTTCATGACACCACATGCACGTCGCGCTGACGTCGATGGTATCTAGCCCCCCACTACGGGGCATCTTCACACGCAAATCAAACCTGGCACCGACCAGCAGAGGAATACTGCTGATCAGCATCAGTCCCTCTTCTGAAACGTTACCCAGACAACCGAGTGGTCGGTCGGTGTGTCTATTGAAAACCTGAAGATATTCCTGCAATTGGTGTCGTTCGATTTTTCGCTCTTTTAACATGGCAGGCCGCCTTCAGAGACCAATGAGCATGGTCACGTAGAACTTTGATCCTGCGGGTTTTCGAAACTGGCAGTGCCGCAGGAACTCCTTAGACCAGAGCCTTATGGCTCTTTCATTCCCTTAACAGTCAGCCTAGCGCAAATCTTTGTAACATCCACCCGTATACGACACCAATCATCCAATCGGGTGTAATTATTTTGAGGCAGGAATCGCTCTGGCGGGTTGCGCCGCCGGGTAGTGGCCCAATTGCGCCAGCGTGTCGAGCCGGGCCTTCGCACGGTACGCATATTCACTGGCCGGATACTGGTTCATCAGAAACTGATAGGTCGATGCCGCATCGACGTAAAGCTTCTGACGCTCCAGGCACTGCCCGCGCAACATCGAGACCTCCGGCTGGACGTAACGCCGCTCGCGACTCTGACGTTCAACCTTGGACAGGTCGAGCATCACGCGATCACAGTCGCCTTCCTGATAAGCACGGTAGGCATGATCCAGATTGGAGTTCATTGCCCAACGGGTGCAACCGCTGACCGCAGCCAGTAATACAACAATCGTTACAATACGCATGGGACTCTCCTGTTCTCTGCCATTTATCGGCTCGACATCCAATTTCTTCAGGCCGATCGAGCACCGGCCGTCAGCCGATTGCCCTGCCTGCCAGCAGCAAGGTAGTGCAAAGGAACAATGACTAAAGAGACAGACAGGAGTAGCCTCTCGCTGCGCTTCAATTAAGGAGTTTGTGCATGACCGTTCGCCGCACCAAAATCGTCGCCACACTTGGCCCTGCCAGCAACTCGCCGGAAGTCATCGAACAACTGATCCTCTCGGGTCTTGACGTTGCTCGTCTGAACTTCTCCCACGGCACCCCGGATGAGCACAAGGCTCGCGCCAAGCTGATCCGTGAAATCGCCGCCAGACACGGGCGCTTTGTCGCTCTGCTGGGCGACCTGCAAGGTCCCAAGATCCGTATCGCCAAATTCACCGACAAGCGGATAGAGCTGAAAGTGGGTGACAAGTTCACCTTCTCCACCGCTCACCCGTTGACCAGTGGCAACCAGCAGATCGTGGGTATCGACTACCCGGATCTGGTCAAGGATTGCGGCGTGGGCGACGAGCTGTTGCTCGACGACGGTCGCGTGGTCATGCGCGTCGACACTCAAACCGCTGATGAACTGCACTGCACCGTCCTGATCGGTGGCCCGCTCTCGGACCACAAAGGCATCAACCGTCGCGGCGGTGGCCTGACAGCGCCTGCGCTGACAGAAAAAGACAAGCAGGACATCAAACTCGCTGCGGAAATGGACCTGGACTATCTGGCCGTTTCTTTCCCGCGCGACGCTGCCGACATGGAATACGCTCGCAAGCTGCGTGACGAATCCGGCGGTACTGCCTGGCTGGTCGCCAAGATCGAACGCGCCGAAGCCGTTGCCAACGACGAAGTGCTCGACGAACTGATCCGCGCCAGTGACGCCGTCATGGTTGCCCGTGGCGACCTGGGTGTGGAAATCGGCGACGCCGAGCTGGTTGGCGTTCAGAAACGCATCATTCTGCACGCGCGTCGCCACAACAAGGCGGTGATCGTTGCAACGCAGATGATGGAGTCGATGATCTCCAGCCCGATGCCGACCCGCGCCGAAGTGTCCGACGTGGCCAACGCCGTGCTCGACTACACCGACGCCGTCATGCTGTCGGCTGAGAGTGCGGCAGGTTCCTACCCGATCGAAGCGGTCCAGGCCATGGCGCGCATCTGCGTCGGCGCTGAAAAGCACCCGACCGGCAAAACCTCCAGCCACCGCATCGGCCACTCGTTCACCCGTTGTGACGAAAGCATCGCGCTGGCGGCCATGTACACCGCCAACCACTTCCCGGGCGTGAAAGCGATCATCGCACTGACTGAAAGCGGCTACACCCCGCTGATCATGTCGCGCATTCGCTCTTCGGTACCGATCTACGCGTTCTCCCCGCACCGTGGCACCCAAGCCCGCGCGGCGATGTTCCGTGGCGTCTACACCGTACCGTTCGACCCGGCAGCCCTGCCGCCAGGTCAGGTCAGCCAGGCAGCCGTTGACGAGCTGCTCAAGCGCGGTCTGGTCGAGCAAGGCGACTGGGTCATCCTGACCAAGGGCGACAGCTACCACACCATCGGTGGCACCAACGGCATGAAGATCCTGCACGTCGGCGATCCATTGGTCTGACGTCCAGCGCAACACCCAAAAGCCCCGGTTCGCGAGAGCCGGGGCTTTTTTATGGTTTTCAGGACTGGACGATCCATCGTGGGAGGCGGCTTGCCGGCGATGCGGTTTATCAAGCGCCCTATCAGTGGCTGAACTGACGCTATCGCCGGCAAGCCGCCTCCCACAGTCCGGAGTCTGTCAGCGAACCGTGTGTTTACCGCTGGCTGCGCGTCACATCACTCCCGCCGAACGAACACATCCGCCAGCAACTGATTACGTGGCAACCCGGCCAGGTACAGCCGCTTGGCAAACACCTCGACACTTTCGGGACTGCCGCACACCAGCGCCATGGCATGTCGCGACAGCATGCGAAGCTCGGCCAGCGCATCCTGAAGCGTTTCCTGAGTGATCAGTTGAACCTGCAGGTTCGGGCAACTGATAGCGAGCGCCTGCAACTCGGCTTTCAGATAATGCTCCTGCTCGTCATGCGCCAGATGAATCAACCGAATCGCGCCCTGATGTTCCTGACGCAGCGCCTCACGCAGGATTCCCCACAACGGCCCAAGCCCGGTGCCCGCCGCCAACAGCAGCAAAGGCTTGTCCTGCCAGTCCGGGTCGTAACGCAACGCCCCGCCGCGCAATTCGCCGAGCCTCAAACCATCGCCCACCTGCAATTGCCGCGCATGGTCGCAAAACGCACCGGGGCGTCGGCAATCCAGATGGAATTCCAGAAACCCGTCATCACCCGGCAGGCTCGCCAGCGAGTATGGCCGTGCCACGCCCTGCTCCGTCCACAGCACCTGATGCTGCCCCGCGCGATAACGCAACGGCTTGCCCGGCTCCAGACGCAGTCGCATCACCGTCGGGCTCAGCCAGTCGCAACTCTGCACCGTCGCAGGCAAACCGTCCTGCATCGGGTCGTACACTTCGACGGTCAGGTCCTGAACCACCTTACACTGACACGCCAGCCGCCAACCCTGCTGGCGTTTGTCAGCAGGCAGCGCCAGTGGCAACGCATCCAGCGGATCGCCCTTCACGCAGCGCACCAGACACGCATGACAACTGCCCGCCCGGCAACTGTAAGGCACAGACACACCGGCCTGATTCAAGGCGTCGAGCAGATTACTGGCTTCGCTGACCGCCCAACTGCGGTCACCGACGTGCAAATGCGGCATCAAGGCGCCCCGTGCAGAAAATAACGGCGATTGTACAGACTGGCCTGTCGGGCGGGTTATACTGCCGCGCCTTTTTGCGCCCGCTACGGCTACCCTGACAGCTCTGGTTCAAGCCGCAGTCCCCGACTGTCGCCGATAGCGTAATTGAATGTTCCCGTCCTTACAGAGGAGCGCGCCGCATGACCGTGATCAAGCAAGACGACCTGATTCAGAGCGTTGCAGACGCCCTGCAATTCATTTCCTACTACCACCCCGTGGATTTCATCCAGGCCATGCACGAGGCGTATCTGCGTGAAGAGTCGCCTGCCGCCCGCGACTCCATCGCCCAGATCCTGATCAACTCGCGCATGTGCGCGACCGGTCATCGCCCGATCTGCCAGGACACCGGCATCGTCACCGTTTTCGTACGCGTCGGCATGGACGTACGCTGGGACGGCGCCACCATGGGCCTGGACGACATGATCAACGAAGGCGTGCGTCGCGCCTACAACCTGCCTGAAAACGTGCTGCGCGCCTCGATCCTGGCCGACCCGGCCGGTGCTCGCAAGAACACCAAGGACAACACCCCTGCGGTCATTCACTACTCCATCGTCCCGGGCAACACCGTGGAAGTGGACGTGGCGGCCAAGGGCGGCGGTTCAGAAAACAAGTCGAAGATGGCGATGCTCAACCCGTCCGACTCGATCGTCGACTGGGTCCTGAAAACCGTACCGACCATGGGCGCGGGCTGGTGCCCACCGGGCATGCTCGGCATCGGCATCGGCGGCACGGCCGAGAAGGCAGCGGTCATGGCCAAGGAAGTGTTGATGGAATCCATCGACATTCATGAGCTCAAGGCCCGCGGCCCGCAGAACCGTCTCGAAGAGATGCGTCTGGAGTTGTTCGAGAAGGTCAACCAACTGGGCATCGGCGCTCAGGGCCTGGGCGGTCTGACCACCGTGCTCGACGTCAAGATCATGGACTACCCGACCCACGCCGCCTCGCTGCCGGTGTGCATGATCCCCAACTGCGCCGCCACCCGTCACGCGCACTTCGTGCTCGACGGTACCGGCCCGGCCTCGCTGGAAGCGCCATCGCTGGACGCCTACCCGGAAATCGTCTGGGAAGCCGGCCCATCGGCCCGCCGCGTCAACCTCGACACCCTGACCCCGGAAGACGTGCAGAGCTGGAAGCCGGGCGAAACCGTCCTGCTCAACGGCAAAATGCTCACCGGCCGCGACGCCGCGCACAAGCGCATGGTCGAAATGCTCAACAAGGGCGAAACCCTGCCGGTCGACCTCAAGGGTCGCTTCATCTACTACGTCGGCCCGGTTGATCCGGTGCGCGAAGAAGTCGTTGGCCCGGCGGGCCCGACCACTGCCACGCGCATGGACAAGTTCACCCGTCAGATCCTCGACCAGACCGGCCTCTTGGGCATGATCGGCAAATCCGAACGCGGCCCGACCGCCATCGAAGCCATTCGTGACCATAAAGCCGTCTACCTGATGGCCGTCGGCGGCGCCGCGTACCTCGTCGCCCAGGCGATCAAGAAATCCAAGGTCGTTGCCTTTGCCGAACTGGGCATGGAAGCGATCTACGAGTTCGAGGTCAAGGACATGCCGGTGACCGTTGCCGTAGACAGCAACGGCGAGTCCGTCCACATCACCGGCCCCGCGATCTGGCAGAAGAAGATCAGCGACAGTCTGGCGGTGGAAGTGCAGTAAGTCATACCGTGCACAGCAAGACATGAAAAACCCGGCGAAAGCCGGGTTTTTCATTTATTCCCGTTGTTAAAACAAACGCTCCAATTCAGCCAAATACATCCAGAGGCTTCGCCGGATTGACCCCTACGATATGAATGGGCGACTCATCCAGGTACAACCCGTCAAACAGGAAAGGGATGTTCTGATGATTGCCACTGAGCGCCACCTGAAACTGCTGGCCCTTGGCGTTGCTTTCGAATGAACGCAGGTAAGTGCGGTCCTGTTCCTCGTTGTATTCAACCTTCAACGTACCGTTGTAACCGTTGCCGTCACGCTCCAGGCCTATATCCAGGATATAAAAGGCGTCGCCGTCTTCGAAGTCGGTAATCAGGTCTGAATAGCTACTATCTGCCGTCCGATAACTGTCCTCAACGTTGTAGTAGAGAAAAATATCCCGACCTGCCCCGCCGCTGATCGTGTCCTTGCCATAACCGCCCACTATCACGTCGTCACCAGAACCGGCGTTGATCCGGTCGTTGCCTTGAAACCCGACCATCTGATCATCGTAGTCACCGCCATTGAGAGTGTCGTTCCCGGCGGTTCCGACGACATCCAGATTATCTTGCGTCAGGCTGTTGACCACTTTCGGCCTGGCGGGATTGCCGAAGTCGAAGGCGCTGCGGTTCAGGTCGGAGGTGAGGTCGCCGTTGAACAATACTTCGAATCGATTGCCAGCAGCATCGGTTTCCATTGATTTCAGAATCGTCTGAGTGCCAGCTGCATTGAGCTCGACCCTCAAGGTGCCGTTGTAACCATTGCCCAGCCCCGTGAAGTTCAGACCGGCCAGGTCGATGATGTCGCCCTGATCCGCATTGAAATCAGTGATCAGGTCCCCCGTCTGGATGCCTGACGTGGCGTGAACGCTGTCCGTGATGGCGCTGAAGACAAAATCGTCAGCCCCCTCCCCGCCCGTCAGCGTGTCACCACCCGCTCCGCCCACCAGACGGTCGTCTCCAGCCAGACCTGACAGCGTGTCACGGCCTGCATAACCCATCAGCGTTTCGGCGCCTGCCG